>Ga0272440_1001708_pt1 | contig 17738 bp, 11 predicted proteins | sample SSMMMBAug17_FD_192440 | JGI IMG/M metagenome (GOLD analysis project Ga0272440, IMG submission 192440) | Marine sediment archaeal communities from Little Sippewissett salt marsh, Falmouth, MA, United States - SSM-MMB-Aug17 | ecosystem: Environmental > Aquatic > Marine > Wetlands > Sediment ...
ACCTTTAGATTTGGTAGACAAGACACTTCAAGTCCCTTTGGGACGACACAGGAATAGCCTGGAGTTTCAACTCCAGGCGTTTAGGCAATTTGGATATAACGTCCTACTTTTTGGGAATGCGCCCTAAAAGATTTATCTGCCCTGTTCTTGCCAGAGATGCTGTAAAATATGTTTTTGATAATATAGAAAAAAATTATGAACGAATTTGCCTGAACTGAGGTTTCAGGGGATGGCCAAATTATATAATTTATGGAAGAGGGCGGGGTTGCTTCTTTATTATTTGCCGCACTTTGGAAATGCGGCAAATAATAACGAATAATTCAAAATACTTACGCTGCAAGTTTATATGTTTTCCGAATACCAAATTCTGCCTGCTTTCCATTGTTCCATTGTTTCACCGGTCGCAAATAACCAACCACACGCGAGTACACCTCTGTTTCTTCATTACATGTTGGACAGGTGACATGATTTCCTTTAATATACCCATGAGATTGACAAACACTGAATGTAGGAGACAATGTAAAATAGGGCAATTTGAAATTCTGTGCAATTTTCCTGATGAGGGTTTTCGTGGCTTCAAGATCATCAATTTGCTCTCCCAAAAATAAATGTAAAACAGTACCACCTGTATAGCGTGTTTGCAAATCTTCCTGAAGTTCAAGGGTTTCAAACAGATCGTCAGTATAGTTAACCGGCAATTGCGTGGAATTTGTATAAAATGGGTCTGCCCCCTGTTTATAATCACTTTCATTGGCACAGACAATACCAGGAAATCGTTTTTTATCCAATAATGCCAATGAATAAGACGTGCCCTCCGCTGGCGTGGCTTCAAGATTAAACATATTACCGGTTTTGTCCTGAATTTCAACCAGTTTGTCCCGCATGAAATCCATCACCTGTACTGAAAAATCTCGACCCGGTTCTGTACCAATGTTTTCGCCCAAAAAATTGAGGCAAGCTTCATTCATTCCAATAACGCCAATGGTTGAGAAATGATTTTTCCAAAATGTACCTGTCTGTTCTTTAATATTTCTTAAATAAAATTTTGAATAAGGATATAAATTGCTTTCTGTAAATCGTTCCAATACTTTGCGTTTTATTTGCAAGCTTTTCTGACAAATATCGATCATATTGTTAATGCGATCAAAAAAATCATCCCTGTCTTTTGCCTGATAACCGATTCTTGGCAAATTGATTGTCACAACCCCAATGGAACCAGTCAATGGATTGGCACCGAACAATCCCCCGCCTCTTTTTCTAAGCACGCGATTGTCCAGTCGAAGCCGACAACACATAGAACGGGCATCCTCAGGTGACATGTCCGAATTAACAAAATTGGAAAAATAAGGGATTCCATATTTACCAGTCATCTTGAATACACTGTCCAAACTGGGATTATCCCAATCAAAATCAGAGGTAATATTATAGGTTGGTATTGGAAATGTGAACACACGGCCACGGGCATCACCTTCCATCATGACATCTGCAAAGGCCCGATTAATCATATCCATTTCAATTTGATAGTTGCCATATACATCCGATTGATATTTACCACCAATGATAACCGGATGATCTTTCAAGATATCTGGCACATCCAAATCCATTGTAATGTTGGTAAATGGCGTTTGAAACCCTACACGCGTGGGAATGTTAATGTTAAACACAAATTCCTGAATGGCTTGCTTGACCTCATCGTAATCCAATCCATCATGTCGAATAAATGGCGCCAACAGCGTATCAAAATTGGAAATTGCCTGGGCCCCTGCCGCTTCCCCCTGAAGCGTATAAAAAAAGTTGACCATTTGCCCCAAAGCCGTTCGAAAATGTTTGGGCGGCTTGCTTTCGACCTTGCCGGCAACACCTTTGAACCCTTCAATCAATAGATCTTTTAAGTCCCATCCGACACAATAAACAGATAACAAACTTAAATCATGAATATGAATGTCACCATTCTTATGGGCACGTCGTATTTCAGGCGGATAAATCCGGTTTAACCAATATTCAGAGGTTACATCTGATGAAATATAATTGTTCAACCCCTGAAGCGAATAACACATATTACTGTTTTCTTTAACTTTCCAATCTAATTTTTGTAAATAATCTTCAACCAGGTCTATGCTGGCTTTGGTTGTAATTTGTCTTATCTGTGCATGTTGTTCTCGATATAAAATATATGCCTTGGCTGTTTTGTAATATGGCGAATCCAACAGCACCCTTTCAACAATATCTTGAAGTTCTTCAACATCAGGTACTGCCTCCAGGCGAAGCTGATTTGCCAGTGTCAATACGCGTAATGTTAATTTTTGGGCTTCTCGATGCCCAAACTCTGTGGTGGCATCGCCCGCTTTTTCAATGGCTTTTGTTATTTTTGATGAATCAAACGGCTCAATCCGACCGTCCCTTTTTTTTAGTTGGTCAAACATAATATCGAATTGTCTCCTTGATTATTGCATCATCCATGTCGTCTATGGTGATTGCAAATTGGTTAAGCTTTTTGACATTTAATTTCGACGATATACAAGATGTAGTCATTTGTCAAGAAAAAAATCAATATATAGTACCTATCTTTTATTTTTCTTCAAATTTTTATAACTGATTTTCATCGGTTGCTAAAATTATTTTTTTCTTTTTTCAACATATGCCATTTCATTGTATGGAATGCTCTGAAAATAAGTTCCCCATTAAAAAAATGTTCATCGGGGTTTTTGTTCTGTAGAGACGTAGCATGCTACGTCTCTACGTGCCAAACTATTATACGTTCAAGATAAATGGGGAACTTATTTTTCGAGTATTCCTAAGCAAATTCTTTATGCATTTTGACATAATTCAGATAATGTGTTTCCGATTATCATTCGGTCCATCATATCCACCAAATAATTTTTTCATTCTTTCAATAAAAAAAATATACAAAGCGGTCTGAATAAGATATAATAAAAAAAATGAATACACGTTGGAACATACTTAACCCCGATCCAGAATTGCTGCAACAAATAAAAAGAATTTGCAGCTGCCATCCAATAACCGCCGCAATTCTAGCAACACGTTTGCGTTCTGCAGATGCTGCTGGACGTTTTTTAGCGCCATCTTTTAATCATATTCGATCCCCTTTTTCTATTAAAGATATAAATATAGCGGTTGAGCGTATCATAAAAGCGATTTTGCAACATCAAAGAATACTCATTTTTGGTGATTATGACGTTGACGGCGTGACATCGGTTACCATTCTCTTTGAATTCTTGCAATATGCAGGTGCAACAGTTGAATATTATATTCCACATCGGTTGAAAGAGGGATATGGCTTGCGTCAACATCATATTGATAATTATGCCAAACCCAAAAAATTTAATTTGATTATAACTGTAGATTGTGGCATTGGCAGCCATGATGCCATTCAGCGCGCCAATATGCAAAATATAGATGTAATCGTTACAGATCACCATGAAGTGGAATCATTGCCTGATGCAGTTGCTGTGGTCAATCCCAAACGCCCGGATTGTCCATCAGGTTATGGTATTTTGGCAGGTGTTGGGGTCGTGTATTGTTTGCTCATATGTTTAAGAAAGGCATTGCGAGAAATTAATTTTTGGAAAGATAAACAAGAACCAAATCTCAAAAACTATTGTGATCTTGTGGCTTTGGGAACAATTGCCGATATCGTTCCACAAATAAAAGAAAATCGAATTTTTTCTAAAATCGGCCTTGATGTGATCAATACATCCCCACGGCCAGGAATTGTCGAGCTGGCGAGAATTTCAGGGGTCCAAAATCGAAAATTAGATAGCAGTGACATGATATATAAGCTCATCCCTCGGTTGAACGCAGCAGGACGACTCAAACGGGCTTCGATAGCAGTGGAGTTACTTTCCTGTAAAGACAATAAAACTGCCAGAAAACTTGCAACAGAACTGGATAATATCAATAATAGCCGACGTGTCCTCGAACAATTTATATTGCAGGATATTCATGCGATTATTGCAAAAAATCCGCATTTATTGAATCAGAAAAGTTTGATTTTGTCAAAACCGCATTGGCATGAGGGAGTAATCGGAATAGTGGCATCCAGGCTGGTTGATCAATATTATCGTCCAGCAATATTGATCTCAATTGATCGCGGTGTTGGCAGAGGTTCTGCACGCGGAATTCCCGGTGTAAATCTCCACGAAATATTGGCATCCTGTGCGCATCACTTAGATTCTTTTGGTGGGCATGCAGGTGCAGCAGGTTTATTGATTCAATCCAATAATCTGGATAGTTTTAAACAATCTTTTGAAAGTCATCTTGTTTCGCAACTTGTACCCGAATTACTCATTCCAACACTGACAATAGATTATGAAATTTCATTGAATGAAATTTCCGAACAGCTTATAGATGAATTGACCTGGTTGGCACCATTTGGTCCCAGAAACGTTGAGCCCTTGTTTGTTGCAAAAAATGTAAAAGTTCGATATGAAACTCTGATCTCAAATCGACACCGAAGGATGGCCCTATGTCAGCCAAACAAGAGATCGCGTGTTTTTTCTGCCATTCATTTCAATGTCAATCCAAATCAACCATTAGCAAAAGATATGAAACAGGTGGCATTTAAACTTCAGTGGAATCACTGGCAAGGAAAAAAGAATATTCAAATGATGATCGAAAATTATGATATTTAAGTTGTTCGGAGGGCAATTTCCATCTTGTACGAATCAGGTCTCTATGTTAAATTGAACAACTGATAGGATAATAAAATTAAGTTGGGCACGTCCCGCCAAAATTATAGATATAGATAATTAAAAAATCACAGATTTCCCAATCAAAATGAATTTTTTAATTAAGTTAATATAAAGATAATGACAACGAAGAGGTAAGCCAATGGCAAAAAATTTTCGCCCCAGTAAAAGGGAATCACGTATAATATCAGAAATCGAAACATCCAGGGAAAAGGAGCGTCGCAATTCGATTTATACTGTAAAAGAAAACATCGAGACGCTCAGTAATAACCTGGCGATGAAACTTGTTGAACATAAATTAATTGAAACGAATAATAAGGATGCGATTGAAGAACAAATGGCTGGTGCACTTGAAAAACTCACCCGATCCGATGAATTTGAGATAGATTATCAAATTGCCCCATTCAGGCGTTTGGTTTCTTCTCCAAATATTGTCAGCCTTTATATGACAGCATTTATTCTCGAAAAATTGATCAATCATAAAGATGTTGAAGATATCTATGGGACAGATGAAGAGATATATCTTTGTGTGGATGAACAAGTTTCTAAGAATTTAGCAAAAAAGAAGAGCGCTGATGATACAGTGAACAGTCATGTGGATAAACCAGTTTTCAAGAAATAATAAACAAAATGAGACCTTCTTTCTATATGCGATTAATTAATGGGCCGTTTGAAGATCCATGCTTGTTTGTTTCCTTTGCTTTTGAAAAAACAGCCTTTCTTTTTGATCTGGGTGAAACACATAAACTCTCTGCCAAAGAACTGTTGAAAGTGAGTCATATATTTGTGAGTCACACGCACATTGACCATTTCATTGGTTTTGACCGGCTGTTGCGCATTGTTCTTGGTCGAAATAAAACAATAAAATTTTATGGGCCACCTGGATTTATTGGAAATGTTGAAGGAAAACTCAATAGTTATACATGGAATCTTATTAAAGACCATTCTCTAATCCTGGATGTGGTTGAAGTTCATCCAACAGTAGTAAAAAACAAAGTTTTTTCATGTAAAAAAGGTCTATTACCGGGAATTGATCACGCCGATCGTCCATTTGACAGGCAAATTGTCAAAGCACCGCGTTTTTCTGTTTATTCCGATTTTTTGGATCATAAAATTCCAAGTCTTGGATTCCGAATGGAAGAACGATTTCATGTAAACATGCGAAAAGAAAAAATGGATGCCCTTGCATTACCCCCTGGTCCCTGGATTAACCGATTTAAACAGGCATTATTTGAAAATCAGGATCCGAATACCACCTTTTTTGTAACTGACCAACAGCATTTTCCCCTGGGGGAATTGACAGAACAAATAGCCTGTATTACCCCGGGTCAAAAAATTGCCTATATTACAGATGTTGTATACAATGAAAACACTCGCCAACGTATGGTTCGACTGGCAAAGGGTGTCAATGTGTTATTCATTGAATCTGCATTTCGCCATGAAGACCAATCAATGGCCGCACAAAAATATCATTTGACAACAGTTCAGGCAGGAAGAATTGCACGTGAAGCAGGCGTTGACAGTTTACAAGTTTTTCATTTTTCAACACGTTATATGCATGCGGACCACATATTGTACAAAGAAGCTCAAGAAGCGTTTAAAGGAGAGATGACCAGCAATTAACATCTCGTAACATACTGAACTTATATACTTTAATTGTAAAATAATTTGTTTGACTTTCGTTCAATTTCAAGGTATAATTTAGTGATTATGTTCATTTCGTTTCAATGTTTCTTTAATTTCAGATTTTCACGATGTATAGATTTTCGGAAATGCGAAGGAATGCTCGAAAATTAAGTTTCCCATTTATTTTGAACGTATAATCGTTTGGCATCGTAGAGACGTAGCATGCTACGTCTCTACAGAACAAAAACCCCGATGAACATTTTTAAAAAGAGGAACTTATTTTCAGAGCTTTCCTAAAATAAAGTTTTCAGGCAAAAATGTTTACAATAAGCAACTTGAAACCAACCAGACTGAATATCAGTTACATAAAGGAGAATCAACCATGAATTATCCTGTTTGGGAATTATACACATCCTGCGGTGGACTTTTAATCGCGTTGATTGCGGTCATACATGTGTATATCGCACATTTTGCTGTTGGCGGTGGATTATATCTGGTATTATGTGAATTAAGAGCCAATCGGGACAATAATGACGATCTTTTTTATTATTTAAAAAAACATGCCCGATTCTTTATGTTACTGACAATGGTTCTGGGTGGCGTCACAGGTGTTGGCATTTGGTTTACCATGTCTTTACTCAGCCCTGAAGCCACATCTGTATTGATTCATCAATTTGTTTTTGCCTGGGCAATTGAATGGGTATTTTTTACAGGTGAAATTGTTGCTCTATTTATTTATTACTATACCTTCAATCGAGTCGATAAAAATACACATTTACGTTTTGGATGGATATACTTTATTTTTGCCTGGTTATCGTTATTTGTGATCAATGGCATTATTTCATTTATGTTGACGCCTGGTCAGTGGCTGGAAACCGGTAATTTCTGGCATGGATTTTTCAATCCTGGATTTGTACCATCCTTACTCTTTCGAACAGCTCTGACTCTAATATTTGCTGGTATTTTTGGTCTATTGACAGCCATATATATCGAAAAAGAACCCCTTCGCAACGATCAGATCCAATATTGTGCGAAATGGATACTCTCTGGACTGGTTACCCTACCAATATTTGCTCATTTTTATTATCATTCTTTGCCAGAACAATCAATGTCATTCATTCGGGGAGCTTCTCCAGAAATTCAACCCATTGTCATTTTGTTTCTTACTTTATTTGCAATGATTATCGCGTGTGGTGGGATGCTTTTCTTGCAATTATCACATCGATCAAAAAAAATATTGGCATACAGTCTGCTAATCATGGGACTGATATACATGGGAAGTTTTGAATGGATTCGTGAAGCATCACGAAAACCATTTATTATCAATAAATATTTGTATGCCAATCAAACATATGAAAAAAATTCAGAGCAATTTCAAAAACAAGGCATTTTAAAAAATGCAAAATGGACAAAGCACAAAAATATTACATCAAAAAATATTATAGATGCCGGGCATGATTTATTTTTTATTTCTTGTTCTGGTTGTCATTCTGTGGGAGGGCCCATGAATGATATTTTAGCGCTTACCAAAAAATATTCCATTGCCGGTTTGGAGGCAATTTTGACCGGCCAGGGTAAAATAACAACATATATGCCCCCATTTTATGGTACAAATCAAGAACGAAAGGCATTGGCAAAATATATTGTCAATGGACTTCATAAAAAAACAACAAAAACCGCGACCTTACCTGCATTGAAATTGCCGGTTATTTCTTCAGAAAATAATATATTTGATCAATACACCTTGCTTGCATGGCCTAACAAAGGAATGCATTTGCACGCAGATTGCATGGGGCAATTTATATTGGGACAACCTGTTGGAACAATCCAGGCGCAATTAATTCGTCGGGGGGAATTACCTGAACATGTTATGAATGAAATAACCCTTCAATATGATTGTCGCTCTCAAAATACTTCTGGTAAAATGATTTATGATGATCTTTCCATGACATATGTGGCAAAAGATTTGCGGTTGTCTGAATTTGATACAAAAACAAATAATTACAATCCTTATCCAGTCATAACGATTGAAGCGCGAAGTCAGAAAACCAATGAATGTCTGGCAAGGACACAAATTGTTTTTGCAGTTTCAAGTGCCATGGCCTGTAAAAATTGTCATGGTGGAAAATGGAAAAATAAAGCTCAGACAGGCGTTTCCAAAGCGACAGCAACCGATATTTTACAGACGCATGATCGAATCAATCAAACAACATTAATAAATAATTTGTATAAAGGTAAATCCATTACCTGTAAAAAATGTCATCGTTCTACAGAAAGAAACTCAGACACACAAATGCTCAGTCTTTCATCAGCAATGCATGGTTTTCATGCAAATTATATTGATGATAGGTCTCAAAATGCTTGTTTAAACTGTCATGCGGCATATAATAAGACATCATTATGTTATCGGGGGCTTCATGTAGATATGGGATTAACATGTGTCGATTGTCATGGCAATCTCACTGACCATGCGCTGGCATTACTTGTTCATGAAAACCAGAAAGGAAATGTATCAGCCAGGCGATATATGAAACATTTAAGACCAGATGAGGTCGATCATATTAAAGATATCCAACCGAGAAAACCCTGGGTACAAGAACCTGACTGCCTTGCGTGTCATCTGGATTATGAACCACCTGAAACAACTTCGGGATTCAACAAATGGACGGATTCTAACGATACTTTATTTCGTAATCTTACAGGAGATGCTGGCATTCGCTGTATTGGATGTCATGGTGTCACACATGCATTATATCCAGCAAATAATATATTTGATACGAATAGAGATAATATTCAGGCACTGCAATATCAAGAAAAGGCAAGCCCTATTGGTGGAAATCAAAAGTGTTGTGCATGTCATTTGATTCAAATGTCAGATAATTATCACCACGATAACATGGTGCAGTGATTTGGAGGAATTTATGCACACCGCAACGAAAACAAAACGTTCGGAACGTTTCAGATACTTACCAAGATCACCAAAAAGCAAGGATGGAGAAAGAAATTACAATTGTATTAATTACAATAAATGCTTAACAGAAGCAGCAATTAATAATCTTACCTTTGATTGCAGCAACTGTGAAGACATGATTGAGCAAAGTTTTAATGATTTACTAAAACAGGAAAGAAGTTCAGGTAAAGTAGAAAATCCTATTACCCCACATCAAAAACGCTCAAAAAGTAACAAATAGGTTCATTTAAAACGCGTGCGTCTGACCCTTTCTCGAAAATTTAAAAAAATCGGTGTGTTATCCAGTCCAGTTGCTTCACGAATTTGATTTATCAAATATCGATGATATGAAAAATGTACTGCTTTTGGGTAGTTCACAAAAGATACAAAAGTGGGGGGCGCATTCCTGATTTGAATTGTATACATAAATTTAATCGGTCGGCCACGATGTAATGGTGGCGGAGTTCTTTGAATCGCCTTTTCGATGATTCGATTGATTTGTGATGTACCAATTTCAAAAATATATTGTTTATAAAGGGTTTGAATGAGTGGAAATAATTTTTTTACCCGTTGGCCGGTCTTTGCAGATATGGTAATAATTGGCGCAAACTGAAGAAAGCGCGATGCGTATCGCAATTCATCTGAATATTTATTAAGGATATTCTTTTGTTTTTCAATCAAATCCCATTTATTAAGTACAAAAATGCAGGCGCATTTTCTTTCATGGGCATATCCGGCAATCCGGATATCCTGCTCGGTAATGCCATCAAACGCATCAAGTACAATCAGGGCAATATCGCACCGATCTAAACTATTCAACGCTTTAATAATAGAAAATTTTTCAATTTTTTGGCTGACTTTTTTTTTGCGTCTGATACCCGCTGTATCAATAAAAACATACGAACTATTATTGATTTCGCAATATGTATCAATTGCATCGCGCGTTGTTCCAGGTATATCGCTGACCATCAAGCGCTCCTGTCCAAGTATACAATTTACCAAGGATGATTTTCCCACATTGGGACGTCCAACTACTGCCAATCGAATACCGCTATCTTTTGATATCGTTACATGGTTCGAAAATAATTTAACAATTTCGTCCATTAAATCATGAAAACCATAACCATGTTCCGCAGAAATGGGAAAAAGTCGATCAATACCTGTCTGATAAAATTCCAAACATTTATCTTCATGTTCCATTCCATCAATCTTATTAACTGCAAATATGACCGGACGATTTATATCACGAAGCATTTGAACAATATCACTATCATAAGGGGATAACCCAAATTTGCCATCAAAAACGACAATGATAATGTCTGCCTGATCTTTTGCCATGAGAGCTTGTTGATTAACTTCATCTATAAAGCCCTCATGCGTCGTATCAAACATACCGCCTGTATCAATTACAGTAAAATGTTTGCCATCATATGTGGTATCTTTAAATATGCGATCTCGCGTAACACCCGGCATATCATCCACAATAGATTGACGACTTCGAGTCATTCGATTGAATAATGTAGACTTTCCAACATTGGAACGTCCAATAATTGCAATTGTTGGATTCATGAGCACTCTATTATATTGTGCTTGACTTATTGTCAAGATAATTTGACAAGGATTGATTGATATCAGTATATTTAAAATCGATATCAATTAAAAAAAATAATTTTTTTCTTGACATTCTATTAAACTTATTATTTTACTAATAATATATTTTCTAACACACGTCTGAAATAAACAGATAAACAAAATTGTTTCAATTTTTTATTCATGTCAAATTGAGCATGCAGCCGTACCCAAAAGGGTGACCATTTAGTCAATTTGAACATATTGCCAACAATAAATTAGCCAACATTCACTTCCCAAAAATAAGGAGACCATCAAATGATAAATCACAAATGGAAGAAATTTGTTACAGGCTTGCTCACATGGATAGTTGTGGTGCCGGCCTATGCAGAAATTTTGACCCTTGCCAATGGCAGTGGCAAATTACAGGATTCAGTATGTGTGCAGCTTTCAGTAGATACAACAGATCCTGTCTATGGAGCTGTTTTTTCTCTGGATTATCCATCTGATGTGATATTGTCCAGCATTGAAAGCCAGTATTTTGATACCTTTGATGCCCAAATGGCCAAAGCCTATGGAGAATCCTATACTGAAGACCTCAGTGGATATGGGCCCTCTTTTGTATCTAAAACCAATATCGATACGGGTGAAACCTACGTTGCCGCAGCACGTTCTACAGAAACGATTCACACACAGGCCATGTTTGAATTTTGTTTTGTGTTAAAAGATGGCGCTTCGGCAAATTCTTATCCAATTTATATAAAACCGATACCACAGACCACTGCAGATGGGTCAATTGATCCGGAGAAAGAACCTTATCCTGTTCTGACCAGTGTGGATACAACATATCCCTACACAAGTCATCTGGCATATCCTGTTTTGCTATCCGGCGAAACAGATCCATCAGGTCATGTGCTCAATACCCGGCATGGAATGGTTACATTCAGCACAGGTGATGACCCACCCGATGTGATCAATGCTGTTGTGGGACAAATAACCAGCGATATTTTAGGAAAAACAGACAGCGTTGCCAATGCAACAGTCAAACTTGTTGAGACCGGACAACTTGTTCAATCTGATGCCAATGGATTTTATACATTCACCAATGTACCTGAAGGACAATATACAGTGGAGGCCAGTTCTCCAATATTGGGAAAAAATCAGTTTCAGGCGAATTTGTCTGCGGCAAATGCAATCATATCGGATATTATGCTCAATCAGGTAGATGCAAAAGATTTATTTACCGCAACAGAACTCCAAGATGCCGTGTCTCAGGCAGTTTTTCAGGCAGTTGCGGATCAACAGGCCATGATCGATGCGCTTCATGAAACAATCAATGATATGTACTCATTATCTGCCATTCAAAAAGCTGTTCAAAGTGCCATCTACGAAAAAGAACAAGTCATTTCCAAAATGCATCTTGATATTGACTGCAATGGTGAAGCCGACGCCCTGACTGATGGTTTAATGATCATGCGTTATCTTTTTGGAATTGATGAAGGTTCCAGCCTCACTGACAATGCTGTAGATACAATCAATGGCACCTGCACATCTGAAGCGGAAATTATTGCAAATATCGAAAGGATTATGCCCAAAATTGCGCAATGATAAAAATTTAATCAATATATAATTTTTTATTAACAAACAAACATATGGAGAGAAAAATGAAACAAAGCAAAGCCTCTAAGTTCTGGATCTGGTCGATTGTGATCTGCATGGGCGTTACCCTGATATCATTTACCGAGCTACTCGGTTGGGATATTCGCACAGATCAAAAAGAGGGCATTGAAGATGCGATCATGCTACTCAGAAATATTATTCCAGGAGTAGAGACCGCTCGAATCAATGGTACTGTTTACGATCAGACCGGAGAAACTGTTTTGGATGATGTCACAGTCGCTGTCAAAGTGGGGGATCAAACCTATGAAACAAAAACCGGAGAAGATGGCACATTCATTCTGACCACCGGACCGGTTGATCGCAGCGTGGGATACAATCTTACGTTTACCAAGGATCAACTGGTTGCAAATCGTTCCCTTGTATTTGTTCTTAGCAATTTACGCATTGATATGGGTGATGTCCGACTTTATCCACAAACCCAAAGCACCTGTCAGGTGAGTGGCCAGGTTTTGGATGATTTTTCCAGCTCACCACTCAGCGGTGCGGAGGTGTCATTTATCAATTCGCAAAATCAAACTATTTCTACGATGACTGACGCATCTGGTGAATTTGTGATTTCGGATGATTATTTTCAAAGTGGCAGTACCTATGCCTTCTCCATTACAAAATCTCAATATTTGCCCCAATATGCCACAGTTACGATTTCAGAAGAATCCAACACCATTGACCAAAATCCAGTGCATCTGTATTTAAGTTATGGCGCGATCAATGGCACAATTATGGATGATGAATCCGGTTCCCCCCTCGCACTCGCAATGGTAACAGTGAAAGACAGTCAAAACAATACGATCTGCGCGAATACCGATCAAAATGGACAATTTCAACTGACCAGCCCATATCTTCATCTTGGACAAACGTATTCTGTGACTGTTTCAAAAGAAAACTACAGTAATGAAACAATAGAAGTCACGTTAAACTTACCCGGAGAAAACACAATTTCCAGTACGCCGATTTCCTTAAATATCGCAGCGACAATAACTGGTAAAGTTGTTTCAACAGTTAATGCACCTGTTTCAGGAGCGCATGTGACAACAACTGATTCAGCGGGCAATACGTTTTCAGAAGATACTGATGCAAATGGCATTTTTACACTGACAGGAATGGAGTTGCATAAATCTTCTGCCTGTACCTTGAACTTTACGCATGATAATTATGAAAACAAAAGTCTGGAAATATCAACGATTATCCAGGGCACAAATGATGTTGGAACAGTGACTCTTGATGCCAAATTGCAAGGAAGTGGCTCACACACAATTTCCGGCCGGGTCATAAACAGTTGGGATACATCACAAGGGCTGACAGCAAATGTTCTCATTAAGGATCATGACAATATTGATCGCACGGCCATTTGTGATAGTTATGGAAATTTTTCAGTTTCAGGGATTTTTATTCCGAACATTGCCTATGTAATCTATGTCAGTATGACCAATTATACAGGCGAACAAGACAGTGCGCATGCTGAAAAAATTGTTACCATTTCTCAAAATGCTTCGCAGTACGTTGGAAACATTCCATTATATCCAACAGGAATTTTCTTTAAAATCAATGGGCAATCCTATGGGTATCAAACAAATTTGAAACAAACCTGGGAAAAATTCCTTACAGAAAAAACAGGATTTACCTTTACCGCCAGAAATACTGAAGACCTTGATACAGCATCCGCAATTTATCTGCATACAGATGATATCATTCAGTTACCTCATGTTCCCGGTGATGTTCAATCAAGCTACATTGCGGTCAATGGAAACACCAAATCCGCGGCAATAACGTCAGGAACGTTAAGTGATGAACGCACCCATTTACCCGCCGGCCCACGAAATCATGACGCAACGCTGCCATCACTAAAAATGAGTAATTCAGTGATGCATCATTTTCTAATTACTGATACCGGCACATTTACCATCGAAACCAATGGAGAGATTGCCCCATATCTCAAATTAGAGTTGCTCAATGGCAATGGCGAAACGATTTCATCAGTCAGCAATAGTGCCAATAGCAATGCCAATATCAGTCAACAGCACCTCCAACCGGGATGGTATTTTGTAAAGGTTTCTGGCGTCAACGATACCATCTATGGGGTTTACAATATCGGCATTACTGGCACCGAACAGGTTTCCGGAAGTACCGGCACGTGGACCACTGACAATCTGATACTCTCCTGGTATGATACAGGTGCTCAGCGCATTTATATTGCCGGTAAAGATGAGGAAGATTCAACCGGAACGATTGACATTTCAATGATGGGTGGTTTTGGCAAACTGGCGCGGGGTACCTTTTCTGGTACATTGCGCGCAGTGGATACCACCAATGATACAATCGATATTTCCAATGGCTTTTTTAACGTGATCAGGAGTGAATAATGAAAAATAAAATATTAATTCGATGGTGTTTGGGAATGATCGCCTGGATGGTATTTGCAGTCAATATGTCTGTATCAGCTGCAAATAACAACCTGCCGATCAATAGTCTGTCCATGACTGTTGGACAGAGTGATATCAATTTAAAAGATAATATGAGAGCAATGATTGAAAAACGCGAAAATGGCACAACGCGAATCTGCATTGGTGTTGAAGATAAGAAACAAGATATTGAAATGTTAATTCAGGCGGATCTGCCCTCATGGGATGGTATAAATCCACAATATGTCAATACCCAGACGAACTCAATCATGTTTATGCTAAAACATGAAAAAGGTTCTGTTTTTGTGATACCAGCCGTTCGCTTTGCAAAAGATTCGGGTAAAAAGTATGTCCATCGGGTGAAATCGAAAGGTATTGTCAAATTCCAAAAACGATCACCAGATTGGACACGTATGACAAAAGCCAAACGCCTGGAAACTGGACGTGGTGTCATTCGTAATCAAGGGATGGAGGGCAGCTCCTTTTTTCTAAAGATTAAACCCATTGTAAAAAATGGTACTGTGCAGGCAATTGTCGGCACTTTTTCTGGAATGGCCAGCATGGGTAAAAATCGGTATCAAAAAGGGGACTATGTCAATATTATGGATGGTCAATTCAATATAGAGGTGAGTAAACATGCAAGTATCAAATAAAAATCTAAAAAAAACAGGACAATGGCGTACCATTATTGGCATAATACTTTTTTGGATATGCCTTCCATTGGTGGTGCATGCATTTTATGATAAATCCCACATGAATACATCAGAAGATGCCATTGTTTTCATGGAAACACAAGGCAGTATTCAACAACGCTGGTGTGTTGATTATTTAAAATCAAAAACAGGCGGGCGTCATCAAGGAGAAATTTTCAGTAATGAAAAATCCGGCGATAGTGAAGAATTCAACAAAATCCGCCAGGAACCTGGATTGATTGGCAATGCACGGGCAGGTGCCATCGTTGCCGATTATTTTCAAGATTTTTGGTGGGATGATACCACCGAACATAACTGGCATTTTGATCTTGCCGGCGCCAGCCGGTTTTATCAAAATAATTATACATCCTATTCTCATTTCATGAATCTCATTCGCACCAATTATGAGGGGAAAAAAGTTATTGCCAATAATTTCAATGATTATGATGGCTATTCATACAATGGATCATATGGCTTTGATAGTGGCCTGGGCTATGATATTACAGTGGCAACATTAATGAATAATTCCATGCTGACAATTGATCTTGCCAATTGTACTGAATGTGACTCAAAATATACATTGGCACCAGATGGCAATCCAGCAACAGATTATAAACAAAATGGTTCCATTACACCAGTCGGTTCGCCGGGCAAAAATGGATTTAAGGTTGGGAATCAGGATGGGACCAATTACAACTGTTTTTCAGATACCTTTGGCAACAACTGTCCGGATATTGGCAGTAAATATGATGGTATTTATCAAATCCCCAATACCACACCAGGTGATTACAGCTATTTTACATCAGATGAAGACTGGGTTATTATGGAACCATTGGACAATGCCGCAACATTCTACTACAATGAATGGTTTTTAGAAGGTGGAAAAACCAAAAATAACCAAAAAGATTCATCTTCAATAACAGGCAGATATTATTCATTATCTTCTCAAGATATCAATTTTTTGACCGCAGCTATTCATTATGCTGGTGATGCCAACGTACAGATTCACATATGGAACACTTTGGGATTCAATCATGCCGCCTATGAAGAATGGATTGAAGGCTTAGAAAATGAATCTTATGGCTATGGTGATCGCATACTGGGGGAAAATGATCCAAATCGCAATTTTGAGGATTATGATCTGGTTGAGGCCTATATTCGCGGCAGGGCCAATGATTACAGCACAGATAGACTGGATATCATTCTAACTGAAAATGCATTTTTAACCTATCTGGCCAGAGAAAATCGCGATAATAGTGACATTATGCTGAATGAAGACAATGGCACGCGAAAAAATACAGCAACGTATGCAGTGAATCAGGCCATATCGACAATTGCCATAATGTATGAAAAAGCAGTCTTGGAGCTAAGAAAATATCGCTAAGGAGTGCTCTAAAAATAAGTACCCCATTTTTCCTGAACGTATAATCGATTGAGTGTAACCAAAATGGCCGGAATTTAAATTATCACTCACCATTTTTTGAACCAGGATTACGCTGAAAGAGATGAATAAGATGAAATAAACACTGTCTTTTAATCATCTTATTCATCTTCTTCTGCGTAATCCTGGTTCTAAAAATTGATGAGCAAATTTTATTCACCGGCTATTTTGGTTACACTCTAATCGATTCGCATCGTAGAGACGTAGCATGCTACGTCTCTACAGAACGAGCCCCTGACGAACATATTTTTGAAATGGGGAATTCCCCTGACGTGAACATAAGTAAGGAATACTCGAAAAATAAGTTCCCCATTTATCTTGAACGTATAATCGTTTGGCACGTAGAGACGTAGCATGCTACGTCTCTACAGAACAAAAACCCCGATGAACGTTTTTTAAAATGGGGAACTTATTTTCAGAGCTTTCCTAAGTAAGCGGTCATAAGTTTTCGGGTATAAAAAAAGTATTCGCCGGATATGTCAAAAAAACGAATCGTCAAATAAAAATGTATGATCTCGGCAATTTCAAGAACAGCGTAGGGCTAAAGCCCATAGCCGTCAGGCTAAGCTCGACCGCCTGAAATTGTTCGCCCGCCTGGAGTTGAAACTCCAGGCTATTTCAGTGTCGTCCCTTATGGGACTTAAAGTGTCTCATTAAACAGACCTGTTTAAT
>Ga0272440_1001709_pt1 | contig 17732 bp, 15 predicted proteins | sample SSMMMBAug17_FD_192440 | JGI IMG/M metagenome (GOLD analysis project Ga0272440, IMG submission 192440) | Marine sediment archaeal communities from Little Sippewissett salt marsh, Falmouth, MA, United States - SSM-MMB-Aug17 | ecosystem: Environmental > Aquatic > Marine > Wetlands > Sediment ...
TGGTTCGTTTATGGTTGTAGTTCGGAGGGCGAACATAAGGTTCGCCCCTACATTGGTTTCGGACATTGATTGGAATTCGTTTTTGCTCCGAGGCAAACATTTTCCCCTAACTTTTACATACGCCCTTAGGAATGCTCTGAAAATAAGTTCCTCATTTCTGAAAGAGTCAATTCTATTCATTTTGAACCTGGATTACGCTGAAAAAGATGAATAAGATGAAATCAAACACTTTTAATTCATCTTATTCATCTTCTTCAGCGTTATCAAAAAAATTATAACCTTGACATAATAACTCTTTTTAAATAAACTGTTTTTATTTAAGTAAGGAAGGCTCTGAAAATAACATACCCATTTTTCTTGATCGTCCAAAAAATAAGGTCGTGTAGAGACGTAGCATGCTACGTCTCTACAGTACAATTACCTCAAAATGAACAATATCAATAATGAGGAAGTTATTTTCAGAGCATTCCTAAGCAATTAAAAATTTTCGGGTAAATTTAAGTAATTGGAGTCAGAGTAAAATTAAGTTTGTATACATTAAGCTTGAGATTATAGCTTAATTTTACTCTGACCCCAATTACTTAAATTTTAATAGCTTAAGGAAATCTCTGAAAATAAGTTCCTCATTTAATAATTGTTTATTTTGTTTTTGAACCAGGATTACACTGAAGAAGATGAATAAGATGAATTCAGTGTAATCCTGGTTCAAAAACAAAAATGAAAAGTTTGGTACGCATATGCTTGATTTTAAATTGTTGAACAGTCAAGCATTTTTAAGTGGGGAACTTATTTTCCGAGCATTCCTTACTTAGGAAGGCTCTGAAAATAACATACCCATTTTTCTTGATCGTCCAAAAAAATAAGGTCGTGTAGAGACGTAGCATGCTACGTCTCTACAGTACAATTACCTCAAAACGAACAATATCAATAATGAGGAAGATATTTTCAGAGAGTTCCTTATTAATAAATAATCGACATTATGCGCGGCCTGCCTTTTCATAGAAAAATTTTGAAAAAATCCATAATTACATGAAGAAAAAAAATGAAAATAGCACTTGCTCAAATCAATCCAACAATTGGCGCTTTTGATCATAATCAGTCAAAAATACTGAAAATGATTGATCAAGCAAAAAGTCAATCCTGTGACCTGATCGTATTTAGCGAAATGGTTTTGACTGGCTATCCACCAAGAGATGTCTTGGAAAAACAAGATTTTGTGGCCAGACAACCCTTGCTGTCTTTAATTCATACTGTTAGCGGCATTGGTGTTATTTGTGGCTATGTGGAATTATCAGATGGAAAATTGTTTAATTCCGCCATGTTGTTTGAAGATGGCCAGATTATTCATCATGTGCGTAAACGTCTTTTGCCAGTTTATGATGTATTTGATGAACAACGCTATTTTCAAGCTGGAAACATCTGCGATGTTTGTTTCTATAAAGGACATCAATTGGGGCTGACCATCTGTGAAGATATTTGGAATGATGTGGAATTTTTTGGAAAAAGTACTTATTCTGAGGATCCAGTCAAGGAAATGATTCAAAAAGGGGCGGATTGCATAATCAATATTTCAGCATCACCCTTTCATCTGGGAAAAGGTGTATTGAAAAAAAAGATGCTTCAATCGTTAAGTAAAAAATATGCAGTGCCATTTATTTATGTGAATCAGGTTGGTGGGAATGACAGTATTATATTTGATGGCAACAGTGTTGCTTTTGATCAGGAAGGAAATCTTGTTGCTTCAGCAAAAAATTTTGAAGAAGACTTGGTAACGTATGATACAACCATCCATCAAGGGATATGCCATTCAATTACGCGTTCTGACGAAGAAACAGTTTTAAACGCATTGATTTTGGGAACACGCGATTATGTTCACAAATGTGGATTTCAAAAAGCCATAATCGGCTTAAGCGGTGGTATTGACTCTGCGCTTACAACCGCTATCGCAGTGAAAGCCCTGGGTAAAGAAAATGTGCGCACTGTATATATGCCCTCGGCTTATACATCGGATGATAATGATATTGATACCAAACAACTGGCAAAAAATTTTGATATTTCCAGGGAAATTGTTCCCATTGATACAATTTACGATCAATTTTTAGAAAATCTTCCTGATGATTTCAACCGAAGTAATCATGGACTGGCCGAACAAAACCTTCAGGCACGCATTCGCGGAACAATCTTAATGGCATTTGCAAACAAATACAATGCCCTGGTATTGACTACAGGTAATAAATCTGAACTGGCTGTAGGATACTGCACCTTGTATGGCGACATGAATGGCGCGCTTGCGGTCATCTCTGATTTGCCCAAAACGATGGTATATGCAATATCGTGCTTTATCAATAAGGATCAGGAACTTATTCCAAATCGCGTTATTGAAAAAGCACCCAGCGCAGAACTAAAACCCGATCAAAAAGACCAGGATGACTTACCAGATTATGAAAGTCTTGATATTATATTAAAAGCCCATATTGAAGATCATTTATCCATAGATCAAATTGTTGCTATGGGGTTTAATAAGGCCCTGGTCATTGATATCATTAAGCGCATTTATAGAAACGAATACAAACGCCAACAGGCACCGCCAGGCCTGAAAGTGACATCAAAGGCTTTTGGATATGGCCGGCGGTATCCAATTGCGCATCAGGCATTTATTCCAAGCGAATAATTATTTACATTTTACTTGAATATTTTATAACAGATTGTTAATTATATTATCGTCCAACGTTGGTTTTTCCAATACAGGCGGACAATCATTGAACTAACACAGATACCCACATCACGCGTTTGGAAAAACCAAAGTTGGACGATAATAATCCAAATTCCATAAACAAACACGTAAAGGCAATTTGTTGAATACAAAAACAAGACAATGGAGGTAAATATGTCAAAACCAGAAGATATATATCAATGTCAAACAGTTAATTGTGGATATTTTTATAATCCAGACAAAGGTGATCGAAAAGGCAAGATCCCAAAAGGTGTTTTATTTCATGACCTGCCTGATGATTGGCGCTGCCCCATTTGTGGTGCTGGAAAAAAAATGTTCAAACAAATGATTGAAAGTTAACAATAATGCGTTATCAAGCCATATTGCATCAGGCAAAATCTGAAAATCGAAAAACACTTGATGAATCAGAAGCAAAAACCATATTAAAGGATTTTGATATTCCAGTTGTTCCTGAAGCCAAAGCTTTTTCTGCTGACGATGCAGTTAATGCGGCCAACCGGCTGGGTTATCCAGTTTTCATAAAAGCGGTGGGTCATCATCTCATACATAAAACCGAACATGACCTGGTATTTGGCAATATCATGAATGAAAATCAGGTGAAAGCGGCGGTATTAAAAATTCAACAAACAAGCAGCGATAAAATTGATGGATACCTTGTTCAATCTCAGGTTGAAGGCAAAAGAGAATTAACTGCCGGACTATTTCATGACGCCCAGTTTGGGCCAGTAGTCATGTTTGGTATTGGCGGTATATTTGCTGAAGCCCTTAACGATGTTGTTTTTCGATTGGCTCCGCTCATCCAGGCTGATGCAGAAGAAATGATTGATAGTATCCATGCACAAACATTGCTGAAAGAATTTCGGGGTGAAAACAAAGTAGATAGAGCGTCATTAATTCGTATCTTAATGGGGTTATCCAGGTTGGCTGAAGAAATTTCTGAAATCAGTGAAGTGGATATCAATCCTTTTGTTGTTTCAAAGGATGGTTCACTGACTGCTGTTGATGCCCTGATTATCCTGGATAATCAAAGAAAAACGCAACGTCATATTTCACCTGTTCCCCCCACACGTTTGGGCCCCATTTTTTATCCAAAAACAATCGCTTTTATTGGTGCATCACAACGTATAGGTAAATGGGGTCATATGTTATTGACCAATGCCAGAAGCGGTGGATACAAAGGCAAGATTTATCTTGTCAATCCAAAAGGCGGTGAAATTTCGGGGCTTCCTGTATATCAGTCAGTCAATGATATCCCCGATACAATTGATCTTGCAATTATTACTATTCCAGCGCAGCTTATTGCCGATCTGATTCCCCAATTAAAAGAAAAGCAGGTCAAAGGCATGCTTGTCATTACATCAGGATTTCGTGAAATTGGCCCTGATGGCCTGGAATTGGAACGTCAACTGGTTGAAAAAGCAGCGCAGGCAGGGATAATCATATTGGGTCCCAATACAATGGGAATATGTAATCCCCATTTCCAATTTTATTGCAGCGGTGCGCATGTGCATCCCAAACCAGGCTCAACAGTCTTAGTGGCCCAATCAGGCAATATGGGCACACAACTGCTTGCCTTTGCAGAACAGCAAGACATTGGCATTCGGGCATTCAGTGGATCAGGCAACGAAGCCATGACAACTATTGAAGATTATATGGAAGCCTTTGAGCTTGATGAACAAACACAGTCAGTGGTGCTTTATATCGAAAGCGTAAAAAATGGACGTCGTTTTTTTGAAAGCGCACGTCGTGTGTCTCCCAAAAAACCGATTGTGGTTTTGAAAGGCGGTCGAACAGAAGCCGGTGGAAAGGCTGCGCAAAGCCATACTGGTGCGATGGCATCAAATACAAAAATTTTCAATGCTGCATGTCATCAGGCAGGAATCATACTTGTAAAAAAGCCAATGGATCTGCTGGATTTATCATCTGTTTTTTCAGCATTACCACTTCCCAAGGGCAATCGTGTTGCAATCATGACTCTGGGCGGCGGATGGGGTGTGGTAACATCAGACTTATGCGCAGAATATGGACTTCAACTACCAGAATTATCAGATGATATTATCAATACATTTGATAATATGCTGCCACCCTATTGGAGCCGGGCCAATCCAGTAGACCTGGTTGGAGAAGGGCAACCTGATTTACCATTTATCGGGCTTGAAACGTTACTTCAGTGGGATGGCTGCGATGCGGTCATTCATCTGGGTATTCATGGACGTCGATTATTTGTAGGCAGGATGATTCAATCCATACGTGAATCAGATCCAACTTATTCTCAGGAATTCTTAAATGATCTTGAAACCCGACACAATGCTTACGAAAAAAAATATATTGCCCATATCATAAAATTAATTGAAAAATATCAAAAACCGGTTTTGGGTGTCAGTTTGTTAACTGACAGGGATGATTATACGCTCTATCGGATATCAGAAAGTCATTATAAATGTGTAATGTTTCCCTCTCCAGAGCGTGCAGTATTTGCATTGAGCCGGATGTGTCGTTATGAACAATGGTGCAACCGACATGCTTGATATTTACAAACAGGAGTTTTTACATGTCATCAAAAAAACAGTATCTTTCCATATTAGATAAAGGATTGATCATTAATGGCGAAATTGAAACTGATGGTGAAGTCATTGTCAGAGGTAAGGTTAAAGGGACTATTAAGGCTGAAACGCTTGTCATTGCTGATACAGGCATCGTTGATGCCGATTGCACTGCTGATGCTGTCGTTATTGGGGGAGAATACAATGGCAATTTGACTGTCAATGGCATTATGAAAATATTGTCCACAGGAAAATGTTCAGGCAAAGTGTTATGTCAGGATATGGTTGTGGAAAATGGTAGCACGTTAAATGCATCGGTGGATTGCTCTTTGGGCAGTGACACCAACTGAAATTTAACGATGAACAACATTAGTAACGTTGGCGAAAGTAATTGGGGTCAGAGTAAAATTAAGCTATAATCTCAAGCTTAATGTATACAAACTTAAGCTTAATTTTACTCTGATCCCAATTACTTAAATATATTGTTTTTTTTATTTACTATTAACTCTGATTTGAAACTCACTATTGAGTTATTTTTTTATTCTAACTATCTATCAAGTATTAAGGAATGGTCTGAAAAAAAAAATAAGAGGATTATTTTATCCTGATCTTTAAATTTCGGGGGTACTAATCGCTAAAAAGCGTGAATTAACATAGCTCTGAATAATAAACATAATAAAAAATAATCCCTGAAAGGGCGTACTTATTTAGTTCGTATTTAAAATTCGCCCTTAGCGGGCTTAAATTACTTTTCTGTATCTGAATTTTCAGCAGTTTTGGATTTACCTCTTGGCTTTCTTTTTTTTAAACATTTTTTGTCGGTTCTTGAAAAAGCACATAGTTTTGGGTTGTAATACTCCTTACAGTTCATTGGATTATACAATGGACATTCAGGATTTTTGTCAGACATTTATTATCTCCTCCCTATGTTTGAATAATACAAATCAAAATGTGTATGCAGACGCATAAAATTATTTGAGTGTATTTTCTTTTTTCGAAAATAACCTTAGATCAAAATGTCCATGTTATAACAAAAATAGAGAAAGATGTCAACCGGGCGCATTCCCAAAAAGTCGGACTTTTTTAGAGAGAAACATTGAAAAATGATTTATTTCGGCAAATCCAAGAACATCGTAGGGCTAAAGCCGGCTTTAGCCCTACGATGTTCTTGGATTTGCCGAAATAAATCATTTTTCAATGATCATCAATGAATGTCCGACTTTTTTGGAATGCGCCCTGTCAACCCTGTTCGAGGGCGACCATCAGTGTAAAAAGTCAGGCGAATGAATTAAATCAGATGGCCAGTCGGCTTCAACAATTGATGGCGCAATTTAAATTATAATTGAACATGTAACCCATATCTCATTTATCTCGTTGACATAATATAAATAAATATGATAGGCAACATAATCATATTAAACATACTGTAGGAGAACATCATGTTTGTCAACAGAGATGACGAATTGGCTACATTGAATAGAGAATATTCAAGAAAAGGTTCATCTTTCACTGTTATATATGGCCGACGTCGCATCGGCAAAACAGCATTAATAACGCAATATATACAAGAAAAACAAGCGTTATATTATTATGCAACACAGATCAGACATAATCAGCATATTGAACAGATGGCCTCGCAAATGATTTCATTTTTTAATTTACCCTATCTTGAAAACATGAAATTTTCAGATTTGGAGCAATTGTTGATTTTTTTTTCCGAACAATTGCCTGACGATAAAAAAATTATTTTTGCCATTGATGAGTATCAGGAATTGGTAAAGGTGATACCCGGGTGTTCCAGTATTTTTCAAAGGGTTTGGGATTTAAATTTTCAGCATAAACAAATTCATCTGATTTTGTGTGGATCGGTTCTTTCCATGATGCATTCTGAAGCCCTGGCCTATGATGCGCCTCTTTATGGCAGAAGAACCAGTAATATTCATTTAAAGGCTATGAAATTTGGGAACATAAAGGACTTTATCCCGCAAATAAGCCCTGAAGATGCCATGCGTGTATATGCCTCTTTTGGCACTGTGCCCAAATATCTTGAAATGTACGATAACCAAATGGATTTTATAAATAATATTGCCAATTGTATATTAAATAAAAATGCATATCTCTATCAAGAGGTAAAATTTCTTTTAAAAGAAGAAAAAGGAGATGGCCCAACATACTTTTCTCTCTTGCAGACCATTTCAATGGGTGAACGAAAAATTGGAAATATTGCAAAAAAACTTCAGATACCCTCAAATCATTTAACCCGATACCTTATGAAGCTCATGGATCTCAATATCATAGAGAAAGAAGTTCCTGTTACAGAAAGTAACCCACTAAAATCAAAGTTAGGGCGTTATCGAATTATAGACAAATTTGTCGATTTCTGGTTTTATTATGTGTATAAAAATTCTTCCATGCTCGAAATTGGTCAATGTTCATTTGTGCTTGATGAAATAGAAAAAACATTTAATCAACGCTTTGTATCATTTGTTTTTGAGGATTATGCCAAAGAATGTCTGATAGAAAATCCCATGAAATATCTTGGATTTGTTCCATTAAAAATTGGCCGATGGTGGAATAAAAATTCTGAAATTGATCTTGTTGCCATTGGTGAAAATAATATCGCGCTGATTGAATGCAAATGGCAAAATCAACCTGTAGGAATCCATACATATCAAGATATAGTTAAAAAAACGCAATATATTCAAACTTCTTTACCTGTGACTTACGTATTCTTTGCAAAAAAAGGGTTTCACAACAGCTTGAAAGATATTCCCGATTTAAAAACATACTCATATATTAATTGAAGTCCCATAAATTTTGTTCAAATTATTGAACAAAATTATCTTTTAATATCAAATAGATAAAATATTTTTTATCCCTTGATTATTAAATCGTTCAAATATTTAAACTTAGTATTTAATGTATTTTTAGGCTCTTATCAAAGATTCTCATGTTGATGCCCATTATTGAAGTTCAATATTTTGAACTATTTATTGACAAAATGAAAGTGAATGAATTTGGAATACATGATAACCATTTGATATTTTTATAATAATAAAAATATATATTTTTTGGCATCACGATTGCATTACAACAATAATATTAAATTAAACATAATTTCTTTATTATGTTTTCCTCCTACCATCTATTTTTTTTGGCGAACCTGACGTAAGTCGGGTTCGTTTTTTTTTGTCTAATTTTTGGATTGTAATATTTTTGAAAAACCCGCCTCACAAGGCGGGTTTTTTTTGTGTAATTTAGGATTGTTGTTTGGAGAGACGATTTTTGACAATTTTGTAAAACAAGGCGGATTCATCGCCAGATTCAATCATTTTAAAAATTTCATCCCGCTTCTGTTTATTTCCTTTGTGATCATAGACAAGACCTAACAAAAAAAGCATATCACTTTGCATCAAGCCGTCAGGTGAAAAAGCATCCTTTTCCAAAATCTTCAGTGCTTTATCGAAATCTTTATTGGCCGCATAAGCATATCCCAGATTGTATCGAATCAAAGGATACAGTGACGATGTTGGTTCAAAAAAGTTTAATGCTTCTTCATATAAAGATATGGCTTTATTGTATCTGCCGGTTTGATAGCACAAATTGGCATAAACAATGGTTCCCATTTTGCCTGAAACAGTTCCGCTGTAATCAGTAATAACTGTTTCAAATGCCTGTTCTGCTGATGAGAAAGCATCCTCAATACTTTGGGGATTCTTTTCAAGCGCTTTATAATAGGTTGTTTTGGCTTCAGTCAGTTTCATAGCGCCTGAGTTTTCCGATGATATCTGCCAGGCCCGAATTCCCAGAACAACCAGTGCAATACAGATAATTCCACCAATTCCTGCCAGAACATATTGAAAATTATCCATTGTATAGTTGAACATTCTTCTTGAAAAAACAAGAAATTCGTCTGGCTCTTTTAACAATTGTTTTCGTTTGTTGATTTTTCTTTTTGCCATAATGTTTCATCCTTTGTTCTTTTTATTATTGTACAAGGTTGGTTTTTCCAAACGCGTGATGCGTGTGTCTGTGGCCATTGATTGTCCGCCTGAATTGGAAAAAACAAAGTTGTACGATAATACTAAGGGTTCAATAAAGACTTATCCCATTTACTTTGCCCGCATAAAAACGTTACTTGTTAATGGGGCGCTTTTCCAAAAAGTAGCACATTTTTTTCTTAGGAATGCTCGGAAAATAACATGCTCATTTTTCTTGATCGTACAAAAAAATAAGGTCGTGTAGAGACGTAGCATGCTACGTCTCTACAGTACATATAGATCCAGTTATTTCACATAATTATTATTAGTTTACAACAAAAAAAGTATTAATGCAACGTAATTGGGCGTTTCATAAAAAAAGTGGGATAATATCCCATAAAAATCGCTGCTAAGAAACCTGTTAATAATTTAAAGTGATAATAATAGACTACCTAGAACCTTATATTTGTTTTTCTAGTATTCCAAGTAATGTATATAATAATTTGTCTAAATCGGAAGGTATGATAAAAGCATTCATATCTTTTTTTAATAGTTTTTCTTTTCTCTGAAGCGTACCAAATCTCCATATATCTCCCAATGTGACCGCACCATATAATATCTTTGATGAATCCTCTTCGCATTTGTCCATTGCGATCAATTCCATTGCAAGCTGGTTGAAACCTTTTTCCAAATCACCCTTTTTAGCTTCAATAATTACAATATTTCCATCATATTTAATAAAATAATCTACTGTACCAACCAAATTATCTCCAGCATCTAAAGGATATTCTACATTAATTTCAGCATTTATATAATCCAAAATTTCAAGTAATAAAGGGGAAATATAGAATTCCCTTTTGGCTGTTTCAGAATTTAGAGAAATAAAAGGCAATTTTTTTATATATGTATTTCTTAATTTTTCAAGTGAGCCTATTTTTGTTTTAGACATCGGCAATTTTAATTCTTCAAAATTGTATTGATAACCAAACTCTTCAAGTATTTCTTTTATCGGATTGTTAAGCTCAAAATAATCAGAAAATGTATATTTTTTATCTTTTTTAAGAACAGATTTTTTCATTACTATTGTCCTTTAAGTTACTGGGAACATAATGCCCTTCGGGCAATCTAAAGATATTCGATACAAATGATTGTTATCTAATTATTAGAAAATAATCAAGTATAAGAATCGAATGCTTAAATAAAAATCAAAATAATAAAATTTTTTCTTGCGTAATAAAAAAAACTAATATATATTAGACAAATTAAGTAAACAAGCCTGGGTGGCGGAATAGGTAGACGCAAGGGACTTAAAATCCCTTGAGGCTATGCCTCGTGCGAGTTCGATTCTCGCCCCAGGCACTTAATTCAATTATTCAATCCAAACAACCTCAGATGATGCCCGAATCAATCGATCATTAATAGCAAGACCCAATCCATTATCAGGCGGCATAGCCATCAAAATTATATCTACCATTGCAGAGTCGAGATTTCGCATACACGCAAATAAATTTTTGGCCACCCGATCCAGATAATGTATTGAGCCAAGATTTTCAATCAATCCGCCCTTTTGATATAGCTTTTGAAAAAAATCGATATTTTCTTCAACAAGCATCACACCTACAGATTGTTTATTGTTCAACAATTTTTCCATATGTGTGTACATGGCGAAAATGACATTTTCGGGTGAAGCCCCACGAAACACAAATAATTGTGCATCAGGGGAATAATGCTTAAATAGTTGTCCGGGTGATATTTGTTTTTGATTGTTTTCTGTCAGATAAGAGTTACGAATCTGAACATCTGGCACAATGTTTTTTAATTGATCCAATGATATCCCACCTGGTCGCAGAATACAGGGTGGCGATTTTGTCAAATCAAGCACTGTGGATTCCAGGCCGATGTCAGTGGGGCCGCTGTCAAGGATCATTGAAATTTTACCATGCAGGTCATTCCAGACATGATCCGCCTGCGTGGGGCTGGGTCTTGAAAATCGGTTGGCGCTGGGGGCTGCAATGGGACAACCCGAGCTTTCTATTAGCATCAAGGCAATCTGATGATCTGGCATTCTCACTGCGACTGATTTTCCGCCCGCAGTAACTGCATGGGGTAAGTTGAGATGTTTTTCTAAAATCAGCGTCAGCGGGCCTGGCCAAAACCGATTTGCCAGTGCCAAAGCCAATTCAGGAATATTGATTGCCACAGTGGATAATGCGTTGATGCTGTCGATATGCACAATAAGCGGATCTGTTGATGGACGTTGTTTGACAGAAAAAATGGTTTGAACTGCATTTGCATTGAAAGCATCTGCACCAAGTCCATATACAGTTTCTGTTGGAAAAGCAACAAGTTGGCCATCATTAATCAATTTTGCCGCAGCATTCAGGATATTCATGTCAGGTGAACTTTTAGAAATGGAGATCTTTTGTGTTTTAAGTTTTTTTTCCATATCAAACCTGTATCATATCAGGAAATAATAAAAAACAGGCAAATAATTTCAATCTAATATATCATTTTCATCACGTTGTTGCGTTTTGAATATCCCCATTGTATTCATCAAGTCTTCGGATTCAGAACTATTTTTTATAGTCGCCTGATCCATTTCTGCCAGTGCGGCATTGACGCCCTGAATTCTTGTATTTTGTTCATTTGACGAATCTGCAATTTTGGAAACCAGGTTCAACGCATTTTTGCTTTTTTCTTCAAGTTGCAAAAATTCCTTGTTTACTTTTGTCGCAATATTGTTGTTGTCTTCAATTTTTCGAATTGTATATTCTATCATATCAGATGTGCTTTTAGCTGATTCAGCAGTTCTAAGGGCAAGATTACGAACTTCTTCAGCAACAACAGCAAACCCTGCGCCCGCTTCTCCAGCGCGTGCCGCTTCTACTGCGGCATTGAGCGCAAGCAGATTGGTCTGGAACGCAATGCCATCAATGGACTTAATAATTTGAGCGGTCTTATCGCTTGATTCTCTTAATGCCTGTGTCTCGTTTGACAGTTGCTTGATTTCATCTGATGCAATGGAAATACTTTTTTCTACTGTTTTGATCAAATCGTTTGTTTGTTTGGCTGTATTGACATTTTCTTCAGTAATAACAGCAATGTCTTTTACTGATCCAGTAATTTCTTCCATTGATTCTGCCTGTTTTTTGGCATTTTCTCCCACAGTAAAAGCAACATTTTGAGCGTCAAATATGGCATCATTGAGGCTTTCAATAAAGGCATTGAACAATTCGGCCAATTCCCCGATTAAATCTTTAGACATGACAGGAATTCTTCGAGACAGATCGCCTTCATCCTGCTTGAATAAGTTTAATAAATCCACAATGCTTCGTAATGGATTGCTTACAAAAAATTTAACCGCAGCATAGTTTCCCACCACAAGTAAGATTGTTATCAACGCAATTAAAATAATTGAGTTAAATAAAACAGATTTTTTTATTTCGGTTAAATAGCTATGTGCCTGATTAATAGATTTTTCCAATGCTTCTGTGGAAAATCTGAAATAGGTTGTCCCGCCATTTTCTCCTATTTTCCATGTACGATGACAACGAATACAATCATATTTGACTTTCTGTGGATGATAAATTTCTATTGTGTCTTTTTTCTTTAGAAATACAATTCCAGAATCTGCATGTAAATTTTTTCCGATGTCAGGATTGATAGTGTTATTGATAAATTCATCAGAGGATGAATGGGTTACAGTACCTTCTCTTGAATATAACGAAAATTCCAATAATCCTTTTATATTTTTTTGATATGCTAAAAACTGCGAAAATTTTTCCATCTCGCCCCTTTCCAGGGAGCCTGCAACTGATTGTTCTACCGAATAAAAGATATTCATGGCAAAGTCTTTTTCTCTTTGCTCAAGAATTTTGATATTGGATTCTGAAAATTCAGACATCATGTTATTAATGGTAAAGAAGCTGAACAACTGGCCCAATGAAAGAATAATAATAAGACCAATAAGTAAAGACAGGGTTAGTTTTAAATGTATCGTCATGAATATTTTTCTCCTTTTCTGTACAATGAAAATGCTTTCTTACCAGGAAAATCTTCATTTGCACAGCCAATACAAGGCGCACCCGCATTAATACAGGAGCTGACACCCGAATTCCATTTATGAATAGTACAGTCTGCATAGGTTTCAGGACCAAGACAGCCCAATTTGAAAAGACAACCATCATCAGAGAATGTTTTGGCAAATTTTTGTCTTTCATAGTCTGCAAATCTGGGGCATTGATCATGTACCAGTTTTGAAAAGAAATATTTGGGTCTATTTTTATTATCCAATGGTGGCAGCCCAAATTGGACAAGATGGGCAATGGTGCCAATGACCCAGTCAGGATGAACCGGACATCCGGGTAAAATAATAATCGGTTTGTCAATGCCATGTTTTTTAATGTAATCTGGAGCATTGACTGCACCAGTGACATTGCCTTCAGCAGCAGGAATACCGCCATATGAAGCACATGAACCCACAGCAATGATTGCATTTGCATTCTTTGATGCACGTAATACCTGTTCGGTAAAAAGTTCTTCGCCAACAAGGCAGCATTCTGGCATTTTTTCAGGGATGCTTCCCTCTACAACTAAAAAATAATCTTTACTTTCAATTGATTTATTGAGAACTTCCATTGATACATGGCCAGTGGCAAAAGATAATGTGCCATGAAACAAAAGTGAGATATATTTTGTCAACAGCTCGGCAGGCCCTGGATCTACTGCATTTAATAATGATACCGAACAACCTGAACAGCTTTGACCTTGAAGCCATATGACAGGGGCTTCCTTGTTTACAAGTGCATCCAACGCATTTGCAATCTTGGGTATCGCTGCATTTGTAAGTCCAATCATTGCAGTTAGCTTTGCACTTAACGTAATAAATTCTCTTCGGGTTAACATTGTGTCTCCTTCGTATATACTGAATTGCTATAAATGAAGTGTTTGACAAGATCCATCAATCAATGAACAGCACAGGCAATGCAAGGATCAAATGAACGAACAATTCTGACAGCTTCAATAGGATTGTCTGGATCAGCAATGGGAGTGCCTTCAAGTGCTTTTTCAACAGCGCCTGGATTGTTTTGATCATCTCGGGGAGAACAATTCCAGGTTGTCGGAACAACACATTGGTAGTGGCTGATTTTATAATTATCAATTTCCAACCAATGCCCCAATGCGCCGCGAGGTGCTTCTGTCAGGCCTATACCTTTGCCTGTTTTGGGGATATCAAAATCTCTAAAAACAGGTTTGTCTGGAACAAGCTGGTCAATCCATGTTTGACAATGATCTGCAACCAATTTACATTCAATCGCCCGTGCAGCATGACGTCCAATCATAGAAACCAGGTCTGAAGGCTTTTTATTCAGAGCGGTTAATACATTATCAATGAGGTTTTTGGCACGGGGATGGTTTTTGTTGTATGCAATTATCATGCGCGCAAGCGGCCCAACTTCCATTACATGTTTATTGTAACGCGGGGCTTTGATCCATGAATAGGCGTCATTCTTTTTTGGTGCAGGTGTTGTTTTTGATTGATCAGGGTGAAGGCCTGATGCTGACTGATAATACGAATATCGGACATCTTCTGTAATTTTATTGATATCTGTTTCAGTCAATGCGTTGTCAAGCATACAGCCTGAAGGAAAAAAAGTGTCGTTAGAATTGTTGGATTCAGGAAACACACCATAAGACAGAAAGTTTCCATAGCCTTTTCCTATATCAAAAAATCCCGGAAACATCTTTCCAATTTCAAGAATATCCTGAATATAGGCATTGTCGATGAATTGTTGAATCTGGAAAAGAATGGATCTTAATGAAGCAATCTTATATGAGGTCATTTTTTCAGTAATACCGCCCGGAATAAGACCAGGGGAATGCGGCAATTTTCCTCCCACAAGAGCGCCCATTTTATGGGCAATAGCCCGAATTTTCAGGGCATCAAGATAATGCTTGATAGCCAACAAATTCAGTTCGGTGCTTTCAATATATTTTGCATCGTAAGTTGGCAAGAAAGGTGCTGCTGGATATAAACTCTTGGATGCCAGTTGCTTTTCAACCCACGCTTTCAGGTTGTTCAATTCCGAATCTTTTCCCTTGTAATTCAATATTGCCTTGATATCAACAAAATCAGGTGCTGAAAGATGATAAAAATGGATAACATGCGATTGAATATAATTGGCTGCCTGCAAAATATTTCGCATGAGACGGCCATTATTGGGGGGGGTGATATTATATGCCATATCTTGGGCAAAAATTGATGCAATGCCATGAGATATGGGGCAAACACCGCAGATTCTTTGCGTAATTTGTTGTGCGTCTAAGGGATCTCTGTTTTGCAATATAATTTCAAATCCTCTGAACATCTCTCCTGAGCAATATGCTTTTACCACATGTCCGGATTCGATTTCTGTTCGAATTGCCAGATGACCTTCGATCCTTGTGATGGGATCAATTTTGATAGTTTTCATGATTATATCCTACAAATTTGTTTATGGGGTATTTCATTGTTTAGAGATTATGTCAATAGAAAAAAATACAGTTTTTTTACAGGCAAGAAATGGAAAACCAGTTTGTTTAAAAACAGTGATCTGGTGTTCAAGCAAACGCCTGATAATGGTATGGAATATTATTATAATTACGATCTTGTAATCAACTGGCTGTCACAGGCGTTTAAAGGTCAAACCATAGAAACTGCGCCCATTAAACGTGTCTGTTCATTCAAGCCGGTGGAAATTGCTGTTAATACTGGTGTGGTTGATGTGATATTTGAAGATGAAAACGAAAAATGTTATCATCTTGAAGAACAACGACACATGGCTGAACCTGATCTGTATCGCTTTGCTTCGCAACATTTTAGTGTTGCAAAAGAATGGCGGGATGATGTAATTGATATCCTCTTGATTTCTTTCAAAAAAAAGAAATCATACCCCTGATATAAAAAAATCAACAATGCATTACCAAACGCTCAACTGGCAAAAAAAATGTTATGACGATCAAAAACAGGAATTATTTTTTTTTCAAAACCATGCTTGCTGAAATAGCCCAGACGCAACTTTTTATATTGAAATCGTTCTTTCGCCAGCCGCCTGGCTTTGTCTGAAAATTCTTCCACCATTTTTTCAGTAATTTTATAAATATTTTCAGGCGCATAATTTTTGCATTCAGCCATGATTACGATATCTTGACCTTCCAAAACAATGTCAATTTCCTTTCCGGCTTCGAGAAAAAAACTGAGTTTATAGGAAAAATCTGTTATTGAAATGCCTTCTGTCAAACCGCTGTCGCTATCAATAATTGATTTGATAAGCTCCAGCAGCACGACCCTAGTTCTTTGATTCGACCAATAAAATTTTCTGGTCCGCCCACACGTTCTTCAATGGCAAACTCTATTTGTTCCAGATCCCATCTGTTGTTTTTGTCGAGTTTTAGCAGATTTTTCATTATATCCCTCCCAAACAGGTAAATCAGTGGACACTATGAAAGGGCGTTATATAATACCAGCCCAGGGCAACGCCCTGGTTATGATCGCTTACTTACGACTAAAAAATTCGACCATTATCAAATTTTTCCAGCAATGATGCAATGGTAATACTATCCAATCTTTCAAACATGGCCTGACTGGCCTCAATCCAGACCCATTGGGTTATACATTCACCCGCCTGATTACATTCACCGCAAATTTTAGTATCTGTTTCCGCACAGTCGGTAATCGCGCCAGTATCCTCTAAAAGGCGCACCAAGTCACCTACAGTTATTTCATCAGCAGGTCTGGCCAGCATGTGGCCGCCAAAAGGGCCACGATGACTTTGGATTATATTGCCTTGTTTTAATTTACTGATTAATTTTTCAAGATATTTTAACGATATATTTTGACGTTTGGCTATTTCCGAAACAGGCACTGGTTTTTCAGTGCCATGTATGGCAATATCCAATACCATTCGGGTGCCATATCGGCTTTTTGTTGTTAATCGCATTGTTTTCTATGTTTAATTAAAATGTGTTAAGATATTAAAAAAAAGAACCTTTACTTAATAATCATTATTTGATTTTTCTGATTATACTATTTTATGTAATAATGCAAGTGGCATTGTTATGTTTTTTATATTTTTTATATCAAACGTTCCAGAATAATATATATTATCGTCCAACTTTGGTTTTTCAAAACACGTGATGTGGGTGTCCGTGTTAGTTAGTTAGGAATGCTCTGAAAATAACTTTCCCATTTATTGATATTGTTCGTTTTGAGGTAATTGTACTGTAGAGACGTAGCATGCTACGTCTCTACACGACCTTATTTTTTTGGACGATCAAGATAAATTGAGCATGTTATTTTAAGAGCATTCCTTAGAATCCACTCCACATGCTCTTGCAATATTAGAATAATTTGTTAACTCACCATGCATGTACCCCATTGCATCAAAAAATCGAGAGAACGCAGGCAACTTTCTTGTTAAGCCTTCATTTAAAATT
>Ga0272440_1001711_pt1 | contig 17719 bp, 2 predicted proteins | sample SSMMMBAug17_FD_192440 | JGI IMG/M metagenome (GOLD analysis project Ga0272440, IMG submission 192440) | Marine sediment archaeal communities from Little Sippewissett salt marsh, Falmouth, MA, United States - SSM-MMB-Aug17 | ecosystem: Environmental > Aquatic > Marine > Wetlands > Sediment ...
CAGTCAGATGAGCTACGCAGAAATCAGGAATATTTTCGTGAACAGGCACGTGATCTTAAACTGGATATGGATCGCAAATTTTCTGATGTTGATAAGCATTTCGATATATCCCGACAGGATATGCTCGCGCGTTTTACACAGGTCGATAGACGTTTTGATGAGTTTCGAACCGATATGAAAGAACGCTTTGAGCAAGTGGACAAACGCTTTGAGCAAGTAGACAAACGCTTTGATAAAGTCATTGCATCTATTGACAACCTGGGAAATAAACTTGACAAAAGAGATGAACAACATAGATCTTTTACATTGCGGATGTTTTCTCTTGCAATAACAATTTCTCTCTTTGGCGTATTAGGCGTTTTCTTTAAAACACTTGGCATGATTTAGTTTATTTTCTGTTGAACAAGTAGTAAATCAGAAATTGTATCCAATTCAACTTTTATGGACGCCAGCCAAAATGGGGATCTTGCTTTTTCGTGAATTTCCTAAGAAAACTCGAAAAATACCTTGAGCGTTCCTAAAAAAAATCTTGATTCCGATTTGTGAGTGTATTGCTTGAACAGCAAAACATCCTTAGATTGGCAAAGGAAGGTAAAAGAAAAATGAACGTTTTAAAAAAAGCAAATCTTGATAGACTCTTTAAAAAAGTGATTGTCAAATCAGAAGATGTTACTATTGCAAACACTTTTCAAGAAAGATGTGATATCATATCTGAATTATTTACTTTTTTTTCAGGCAACGATTTTAAAGATTATTTTAAGTTTGAAATAAATAAGCAAAATCTAGAAAATGAAATTGCGTCTTGCAAAAAAGATTATAACGAAAGACAAACATCTCGTTATTACAGTTATCCATCACAAACAGAACAAGAATATATCCATGATAAGCTATATTCTAATTACTATGGTCTTCATGTTGAAACATATCTTCTGGAAAAATATAAACCCACACAAGCTAAATCTGATGAAGTTTTTTTATGTGAGCTTAATTTTCGCTCCTCGGTAAAATCAAGAATATTGTTTGCCTTTTATTTTAACGAGATCTCTCAATTATGCTTTGATTATATCGCGATTAGAGGAAAAAAATGGAGATCCAATGTTTCCATCGACAAGGACATAACAATCCTTACTGAAATAACTGGACTTGAGGCAATCAAAAATATGCTATGCGCTTTTCCTGAGGAAGAAGCTGAAAGTGAAAATGAAGAGAAACAAAGAGAAATTGAAAATGACAAAAACAGGATAAAAAAAGAAAAAATTAAGGACTTATCTTCGAAAGTCGTTCGTTCCAGAATAAAGACCCTTTTGAACGAAAAAAACATTCCTTATTCTGTGATTGATGAGCGGGTACATATGATAAAGCTTTACCTGAATATGAAGAAAGGGAAAACCATGATCAGAATTCCCAAAAAAGATATATTGAATCGGCTTGATATCATACCAGATTTGTGTGAAAAAATCATTGAAGCTGATCAACACAATATTCAGTGCAAGTATGTCCAAAATATGTAATTGGTCATCGCTGGAAAGTTTTTATAATCGGTAAATTATCATGAAAGCATCTAGAAAATAGCGAGTTATTGTCCTGCCATGATAAAATCAGCATTTCTGCAATCGTTTTTTTGAAGCGTTTTTTGGTTTTTTGATTTGATATTCAGATATTCAGCCACAAATTTCTGCTCCAATCTGGCCATTCTCGTATAGATCTTAGTCACCTGAGGTGTGTATTTTTCATCAAAAATCACCTCTCGAAGATTATGACGTCAAGTGGATAAGTATAATTCCTTATTGAATTTTTTTGAAATATATTTTATTGTTGATTTCAAATTAATTTTTTGAAATTCCAATGTTCCATTTTTAAAGTAATGAAGCGCGTTATCGACGATACAAAGTAATTGATTCGATAAAACTTATTGTCAGACCAAACAAGGTTCAAAAGCATTCCCATGTAAACGTTGGGCAAAAAAGCTATATGCTAACAATATTTTTACAACTCAAGGTTATCCTATGAACTGCATTTCTTTGTTATTCATTATCTTTTTCGGATTATCTGGCAACGCTCATGCAGAGATTCCACAAATCAGCCAGATATTACCTCAGGAAACAAGAGAAGATATCGCTGTAAGCATTCCTTTTACAGTCACCGCTGATTCAGCAATTGTATCGGTCAGTCTGGAATCGTCAAATCAAAGCCTGATTCCAAACGATTATTTATTGTATGAATGTGATGCCAATCAATACACAATGGTTGCCACGCCTAACAATAATCAAACAGGAACAGCAACAATTACCATTTCTGTGTCCACTCTTGATAATGATACACAAACCACAAGTTTTGTAATCACTGTGACTGATTTTGATGATTCAATGTATTTTTGGAAGAATTATCAGGCAGCCGCCTCGGGTATTGAAAATATTTTCAAGTATCCTGCTGCTGTTGCTGTGGACCCGATGACAGGAAAAATATTTGTTTCTGATACTGGTAACAATCGGGTACTCCGATTTTCAAAAGAGGATACAACAATATCTGAAGCTGTATTTGGTGATGCCGGAAGTTACACAATGGATGAACCCATGGGGATTCATGTTGACCCTTTTGGCCGATTGTGGGTTTCTGATATGAAAAATCACAGGGTTTTGCGTTATGATCATGCATCCACAAAACTCACCGGAGCCCAACCTGATGGCGTACTCGGAAAAGCGAATCCTTTAGATTATTCAAGAGTCAGTCAGGATACCATGAATTCTCCCACTGATGTCTGGATTGATCCCACAGGGACACTTTGGGTTGCGGACTCTGAAAATCACCGCATATTACGTTTTGATAATGCTGCCCAAAAAGAAAACTATGCAAATGCTGATGCAGTTCTGGGACAACCCAATTTTACAAGCCTGATATATGGCATTTCACAGTCTAAACTGCATACACCCCGCTCAATTGTTATCTGTGAGGGCCACTTGTTTGTTGCAGATTTTTCAAACAACCGCGTGCTTTGTTATAAAAATGCGGCTTCAAAAAGCTTTCTTGCTGATGCTGATTTTGTATTGGGTCAACCTGATTTTGTTTCAAAAGAGAAAAACCTGTTTGCCACTGGTATGGATTTGCCATCAGGCCTTGCGATAGATACACAAGGACGATTATACGTAGCGGAACAAAACAATAACCGCGTACTGATCTTTGATAATATTATCAATAAGTCCAATGGAGATGCTGCCAGTCATGTGTTGGGACAGGCCAATTTTTTATCCAACAGAATTGATCCATCCTATCAATCCCTGTTTGCGCCTTATATTTTGAATTATGATGTCTTCAACAATCACTTATGGGTACCGGATCTTATCCATAATCGTGTCCTTCGGTTTGATTTAAATCTTAAACAGCCCCCTTCTTTGGGCCTAATAGATACCCAAACAATTAACGAGAACACCATATCCAATCCATTTACGTTTACAGTGACTGATAACAATGATCAATCTCTGACAATTACCTATGATTATTCCAATAAAAACCTGCTGTCATCAGATAGTTTTGCATTCAGTGGCCCACAAGTTGTTTCCGACGACAATATTATTACAGTTAATGCAACATCTGTGGATACACCGATGAATCTGGTTGTAACCCCCGAATTTGAAAAATTTGGTTCGACAACTGTCACGATCACAGCAACAGATCCGCATGGCATGCAAGATAACAGATCTTTTACGCTAAATGTTTTGGAAGTTAACGACCCGCCAACAATTACAACGATAGATAATCAAACAATTATTGAGGATGCTGAAAGCATCCCAATTCATTTTACTGTTGCTGATATTGAGGGAAATCGGTTACATATCGAAGTTTATGATGATGGTTCCGGCTTGTTTCCATCAAATGCAGACAATATCACCCTGAGCAATGAAAGTGGTGGGAGCACCTGGCAGCTTACAACTGATAATGACAGTGATTTATTGACTCTTTTATTACGTCCGGCAATAAACAAATCTGGTTCGTCAATGCTTACAGTGACTGTCAGTGATGGCGAAAATCTGGTTCATACCAATTTTACAATGACTGTCTCGCCACAAAATGACAGGCCAACCATTTCATCCATTGTTAATCAGACCACTGATGAAGACACGCAGAGTCAGGGCATTCCATTTACTGTTTTTGATCCGGATGCCACTGGCTTAACAATTACAGTTGAATCAGGGAATCACACGTTGATTCCATCAGATACAAAACATATTACCCTGACCCATGCATCGGGTAACACCGCTTACACCCTTACAACCAATTCAGGAACTGTTCCACTTACACTCTATGTCCTGCCATCAACAAATCTTTCAGGTGCAACTTTAATAACAATTACAGTCACAGATGGCGAGTTGAGTAACAGTCTGTCATTTACTATGACTGTAGCACCTGTTAACGATATACCTGTCATATCTGCAATCCAGGATCAAACAACAGTTGAAGACATACCTATCACAGGAATTGCCTTTTCAGTGAACGATATTGATACAAACCTATTATCCATTGAAATACAATCTCATTCGCCTGATATAATACCATCAGATCCAGCCCATATCACCTTGCAAAATGCCATGGGTGAAACAGGCTATACCATGCTTGCCAATCCCCTTGACAATTTAACCCTGGCGTTAAAGCCATCACCAAATGCCATCGGTATTGCAGAAATCATTGTAAAGGTAATTGGCGGAACGTCTTATGCGACAACAGCCTTTACAGTTACTGTCACACCGGTAAATGATGCGCCGGTTTTTTCAAAAATTTCAGATCAATATGCACTGGAAGATACCTTAGCGATTATTCCATTTATCGTAACTGACCATGATGCCGACCCATTGACACTGACAATTGCCACTGGCAATAATTTATTAATTCCCTCAGATGCCAGCCATCTAACTTTGCAAACAGCTCATGGTCAATTTTCCAACACATTGATAACAATTCCTGGTGGTGAGGCAATCAGCCTGACAGTCTTGCCATTGCTGAACCAATCTGGAAAAACAAATATTACAATTACTGCCACAGATGGGATCGCACAGGTAAGCACATCCTTTAGTATGTCAATCACTGGTGTCAATGATGCGCCAACGCTTTCAACTATTGTAAATCAAACTGTTCATGAAGATACTGAAAGCAGCCCTATTTCGTTCACTGTTTCAGATGCCGAGAATGATGCATTAACGATTACAGTGGCATCAGTTATTAAAGACTTGATCCCCTCAGATACCAATCATATCACTTTGAGCAATGCCACAGGTGATCACAGTTACACACTGGCATCGCATGCAGGGGATCAATTAAACCTGACATTACTGCCATCACATAACTTGTTTGGGACTACGATGATATCAATTACTGTTACAGATGGAACGTTATTTTCAAGTCAATCATTTACAATGACTGTTATTCCAGTAAACGATGCCCCAATTGTTTCACCCATTGCCAATCTATCAATTCCTGAAGATACGATAAGCCCCAATATTATTTTTTCTGTAGCTGATCCTGAATCAGACCTGATAACCATAGAAATTCAATCCAATAATGAAGATTTAATTGCAACCCATACAAGGCATATTACGCTTCAGGGACTAACAGGCGGCAGCTCCTATACATTGGCAACCAACCCGGGCCCCTTGACTTTGGTTTTACTGCCCAACTCAAATCAAACTGGTTCTACTGACATTATCATCCATGCAACAGATGGCATGGATCGTTCGATTCTTTCTTTTACAATGACTGTAACTGAAGTTAATGATACACCCATTATTTCATTTATTCCCAATCAGTCAACAATTGAAGACACGCCATGTGCACCAATTTCTTTTAGAATTACCGATATTGATGCAAGCCAATTGACTATTTCCATTCAGTCTGGCAATGAAACGCTTTTGCCATTGGATGCAGATCATATTACCCTTTGTAACGTAAGTAGTGGAAACACATATACACTCCTTACAAATGAAAAAAGAGACTATTTAACCTTGACTGTTCTGCCAGCATCCAACCAGACTGGTGAGGTATCAATCACTGTTCTGGTGTCAGATACGTACACCATTGTAAGTCAATCGTTTACATTGGACATATCACCGGTGAACGATGCACCTGTCATTGTGCCTGTGTCAGAGCAATCTGCAAATGAAGACATGCCCAATATAAAAATTCCTTTTACAGCATATGATTTTGAAGATCCGGCATGCAGTCTGGCAATTACATTGATATCTTCCAATCAGATACTATTGGCAAATGATCATATGACATATTCTTGTCATGAAAATATGTATACAATTGTTGCAAATCCATCGCTTGATCAGTATGGTTCTCTGGAAATATCGATTATAGCAACAGATCTTGTTGGCGAATCCTCAACAAGTTCTTTTGGGTTAAATTTAGTTCCTGTCAACGATCCACCAGCCATTCACGCGCCAACGCAGGTTCGTATCAAGATGAATGTTTCAACACCAATTTCAGGCATTCATATTGACGATTGTGATGCTGGACCGAACCTTCTTGCAATCACCCTTGTCACAGATGAAGGCACTATATCCATGCCTGCCCATCATGGGACATCAATTGCATTTACCGGTACGCTTGCTGACATTAATTCAGAATTAAGCAAAATGGCCTATAGCCCAACATACAATGCGTTGGGGAGTCGTGCAATTACCATAACGTTGAATGATTTGGGGCATTCTGGTGAAGGCGGCAATCAGATCACGACTCACAGTATTTTACTTCAAATTCATGATGACAATGTCAAGCCTGTCAATTATCTACCCACCCTGACCATGAATGAAGATGAAAGCATTCAAGTCACCCCCATATCTGTTTTTGATCTGGATGCGGCAAACAATGCAATTGAAATAACCTTAACCACAAAACATGCCAGTTTTACATTTGGAGAAACTGAATCCATTACACTGATTGCTGGAAGTTATATATCATCAACGCAAGTAGTTATTTCAGGTTCGCAATATGATATCAATCGTGCGCTGGGAAATATTACCTTGACCTGTACTACAAATTTCAATGGATGGGCAATGCTCACCATGACAACCAATGATCTTGGCCACACAGGAGAAAGTTACTCCCCACAGACTGCAATAAATTCAGTGCCAATCACTGTTTTGGCAACCATTGATCCGCCCACACATTTTGCGCCTGAAACAATCTCATTGATTGAGGATATTCCAACTGCTTTTACGATATGTGTACTGGATCCTGATGGTGAAGACATTATATCTGTTGATCTTGAAGTCACTACTGGTGCATTGCAATTAAACAGTGGAAAAGGATTGACTGGTTATCTGGGGGCTGGTAACTATTTGTCATTTACTGGAAAAAAATCAAATATCAACTATGCCATGCAAGGAATGATTTTTAAGCCAACAGCCAATGTTTCGGGTGATTTTTCATTGACGATGACATATAAGGATATGGATTTTGATTCTCAAAGCATCTCGATCCCTTTATGTATCAGTGCAGTTAATGATCCACCAAATGTTCATATTCAGACATCGTCCATGACAATTGACGAAGATACTCCATTAACATTTGCGATTTCAGTGACTGACATTGAAGCAGGTACATATGATATTCGGGTGTATTTATCCAGCAACCACAGCCTGTTAAAAATCAATCAAATGACTGACTTGACAGTTTATCCTGCAAATATCGCCCAAAGTTTAACAATTACTGGATCGATTAACAGTATCAACACGGCTCTAGAGGCATTACACTTTACGCCCACAAAAGACTATTATGGCAATACCTTTATCACAATCAAAGTTGATGATCAGGGATATTTTCCCCAACCTGCAGAATCATCGCAAAAGACAATCTCGATCACCATTATGCCTGTCAACGATCCACCAGTGTTCACTCTCGCTCCAGACGCAATCAACGTGCTTGAAGATTTCTCCGACCCGCAAATTATTACATTTACAAAGAGCCCCTCGATTTATGGAGAATCAACACAAGTCACTTATACGATGACACCTGAGCCAGAGGCAATTACCTGGGCCACAATTACGTTTTCGCCTGAATCAGGAAGGATTACGATTACTGCCATAGAAAACAGACATGGTGCGGCTTCATTTATAATTTCTGCCAATGATGGTGCATATGAAAACAATATTGTAAGCAAACAATTTTCACTGACTGTTGTTGCTGTAAACGATCCCCCCGAATTTGAGCTGAGCAGAAATCAGATTGCAGTCAATGAAGATTTTACAACGATAGAATCCATAACCCTTACCCCTGGTGTTATTCCATCGGATGAACCCAAAACAATTACATATGCACTTCAACCCGCTTCACTCACATGGGTCAACCACTGCATTAATTCTGAAACTGGCCAGATTACAATCACAAGCATTCCAAATGGTTATGGTGAAAAACATATCAGTGTGATTGCAGACGATGGTGATATTACAGTCACGCATACTTTTATGATCACTGTCACCAGTATCAACGATTTGCCACAAATTACCAGTGAAAATCAATTTTCTATCAGCGAAAACACATCGATTGGCACAATGGTGCATCGCGTAACAGCCACTGATCCCGATAATCAAAATCTGATATATACACTCACCTCAATTGTGCCTGCTGAATCCTTTGCCATTTCCCAAAATACAGGTGAAATCTGGATTACAGACCCTCTTGATCATGAAATCATTAACACATATACAATGACAGTATCTGTTTCAGACCTGTTGACATCGGCAAATCAAACAATCGTTGGAACAATTACTAACCTCAATGATGCTCCCATTTTACTGAACGTTCCTGATCAAATCCTGACAACATTTCAAAACGAATCCTTTGATATTTTGGGCATGAAAGTCAGTGACATTGATGCCGGAAGTAATTCCATTCAACTGACACTTTTGGCAATTAATGGCGTGGTTTCAATTACAAATACATCATTGACACTGGAATCTGGCAATTATTCAACAACGTCACTTTCAGTCTCGGGCACAATAACATCAATTAATCAGGCACTGACAAACGTATGGTTCAATCCAAAACCTGATTATAAAGGGCCTGCAAATGTTTTGATAAAAATTGACGATTTGGGACATACAGGCCCGGGCAGAGCGCAATCAGATTCTGAATCGATAACCATCTATATTTTGAATTACAACGCGCCGCCTGTTTTTACACAATATACATCACAGGGAATATGCTACGAGGATCAAAGCCTGACGCAAACCATTGTTATTCTTGATGAAGATGCCATCAATGAACCTATCCAATTGACACTGATTTCCGAAAATGGCAGCCTGACACTGTCCAATATAATTCCTTTGAATAAGGTTTATTATTCCAAACATATGCAATCCTATACTGGCAGTATTTCCGAAATTAACGCAGCCTTGAATGAAGTGATATTTATGCCAGAAAAGGAATTTAGCGGCATAGCCGGTTACACACTATATGCAAACGATCTGGGCCATTCAGGCATTGGCGGCCCAAAAAGTGCTGAACCGGCAATAATTAAAATAACCTGTATTGCAGTGAATGATCCCCCCATGCATTCATTGCCTGCTCTGGTAACAGGCCTTGAATCGTCCGACATTCCTGTAACCATTACAGTCAGTGACATTGATGCATACACCAATGCCATACATATTCAATTGGACGCTTTTCAGGGCGTGATAAGCTTATCCAGCATGAATGGACTGACCATATCCAATCATGATGGTATTGCTGAAACAAGCCTATCATTTACAGGCACAATAGATGCGATCAACCATGCCATGCATCCACTCATATTTCATCCGGCAACCCATTTTTTTGGTCAGGCAGGCTTGAGAATCACAAGCAATGATCTTGGATTCTCTGTGCCACAAGGCAATGCAGCCCCCCAAACTGAAACAGATGCGCTTACAATTACAGTGATCAATGTGAATGATGCCCCGGATTTTGTATCATTACCATTACTATCCATTGATGAAGACAGTGTTTATTCATACACAGTTAAAGCCATAGATGTTGATCACGAGCACGTATCTCTCACAGCAACATCTCTACCTGATTGGCTGACATTCAGCGATTATGGCAACAATACCGGTTTAATTCAGGGAATTCCTAATAACGAACATGTGGGGACATCAGCGCAATTAACTATTGTTGCGTCAGATCCAAATCAAGCCATATCCATTCAAACGTTTTCTATTGTGGTGAACAATACCAATGATGAACCTTCATTTCATTCTACGCCTATTGAACAGGCATCTGAGGACAGCGTTTATCAATACACATTGACTGCTGTTGATATTGACAAAGAGGCCAGTTTGTCTTTCAGAGGTATTGAATTACCGAATTGGCTTCAATTATTTGATTATGGTGATGGCACCGCCTTGCTTACCGGCATACCTGAAAATGAGGATGTTGGTGCGATTAATGTCGTTATATTGTCAGTAACTGATGGTATCAGCGGCCCCATAAAACAGGCATTCATGATTGATGTGATCAACACCAATGATCCGCCAGAAATAATTTCTATGCCTGTTTTTACAGCAACTGAAGATGCCCGATACAATTACAGCATTGCTGCATATGATATGGATGGTGATTCTGTTTCATTTATTGCAACTGCGTTACCGGATTGGCTGTATCTGACAAATATTGGCGGGAACAAAGCAATTATTCAAGGCACACCAGAAAACCAACATGTGGGGCAATCAGAAACATTGATCATTACTGCACAAGATCCTTTTTATGCCACTGCAACGCAATCTTATGCAATAACAGTGTTAAACACCAATGATCCACCCGAATTTTCATCATCGCCGATAATTGAAGCAACTGAAGACTGCCTTTATGCGTACACAATCATTGTTCAGGATATAGATAGTGACGCATCCATTGACATTTGGACAACCATTTTATCTGACTGGTTGACGTTTATGGATAATGGTGATGGCACTGCCTTACTTTCAGGCATTCCACGAAATGAACATGTTGGAATCAAAAATGCGGCTGTAATCAAGGCAACTGATGGCATTGACGACCCCATTGAGCAGGCATTCATGATTACTGTGGCCAATACCAATGATCCGCCCTGTATTGTTTCCACACCAGTTTTTACTGCTACAGAAGATTCATTTTACGCCTATACAATTGTTGCAGAAGACATGGATGGGGATCTGCTTGATTTTTCATCAGATGCATTGCCGCAATGGCTCTCCCTTATCAATAACCAGAACAATACTGCCACATTAAAAGGTGTGCCCAGAAACGAAGATGTCGGTCTATCCAGGCCATTGACAATTACAGCAAAAGATCCAAACAATGCCACAGCAACACAGACGTTTTCAATTACAGTTCAAAACACCAATGACAAACCTGTGTTTATATCGCAAGCGAAAACAACAGCGACTGAAGACAGTCTGTACAATTATACAATTACTGTTCAGGATGTTGACATTGGTGCCTCAATAACGATTATGGCAGCCAGCATGCCGCATTGGTTAAGTTTCACTGATTTTGGAAATGGCACTGCCATAATCACAGGTATCCCCTTAAATGAAGATGTTCACAAAGACAATATGGTTGTACTTACTGCAAATGATGGCATAGCAACCGCTGTATCACAGGCTTTTATGATAACAGTGATCAATACCAATGATGCACCAGCTATTTCATCACACGCTGTTTTAACTGCAACTGAAGATATACCTTATGCGTATACCATTATTGCTGAAGATATGGATGGTGATATACTGGAATTTCAATCAGAATTACCATCATGGTTATCTCTGATTGAGCATGGAAATAATACTGCTCGCCTTGAAGGTATCCCCAAAAACGACGATGTTGGTCTGTCCAGCACTTTAACAATTACAACGATTGATCCATCGAATGCCTCAGCATCTCAATACTTTGAAATTTTCGTAATCAATACAAACGATGCACCGGTTTTTATATCATTACCCACAGAAACTGCTATCGAAGACCATGCGTATAATTACACTATTTCTGTTTTGGATGTGGATAGTGATGCATCAATTCGCATTGGCGCGTTGCATCTGCCCGATTGGTTGAAAATTGTTGATAATGGCAATGGCACTGCAAATATCACAGGCATACCATTAAACGAACATGTTGGAACTGGCAATCCTTTGATGATCACTGCCACTGATGGTATTGCATCTGAAATCACACAAACTTTCTCCATTACAGTGACAAACACAAACGATATCCCCGAAATAACATCCGCTGCTGTATTGACAGCCACAGAAGATATTTCTTATGCCTACACAGTAACAGGCCACGACATTGATGGCGACCTCTTGTTTTTTAAAGCTCAAATGCCATCATGGTTAACCCTTGTTAATCATGGCAATAACACAGCAACCTTGAAAGGGACCCCCACAAACAATGAGGTTGGCATATCATCTCCAATTATCCTGACTGCCTCCGACCCGGACAATGCCACATCGACACAGACTTTTGTCATTTCTGTAATCAACACCAATGATCCACCAACATTTGAAACCTTTCCAATTACTTCCACGCTTGAAGACTGTGAATATACATATACTATTCAGGTTTTGGATATTGATCATAATGCAATAATAAGCATACATGCAGAATCTATCCCCCATTGGATGACATTTCTGGATAATGGAAGCGGTATTGCCAGATTGACAGGCATACCAGAAAATGAACATGTGGGGATGCATGCCATATTGATTACTGCCACTGATGGCATTGCACAACCCATTTCACAGGCATTTACTATCACAGTTATCAATACCAACGATCCGCCAATAATTACAACCATATCACTGCCATCGGCTGATGAAGATAACCCTTATAATGCCCTGCTGACAGGTGATGATATGGATGGCGATGCAATTGTTTTTTTTGCTTCAGGCTTACCATCATGGTTGACGCTTACGAATCATGACAATAATTCAGGAAGTCTTCAAGGAATCCCTACAAATGATGCAATTGGCTGGACCCAACCTTTTTATGTCACAGTAACTGATCCTGATGGCGCTACTGAAACCCGGTCATTTTCATTTATGGTAAAGAATACCAATGATGCGCCATTTTTTATCTCAACGCCAAAAACAGAAGCCATTGAAGACAGCATTTACAAGCATACAGTAGAGGTTCAGGATATTGATCCAGATCCAGTCATTCATTTTAATACATGGATGCCATTTCCCGACTGGTTGACACTGACCGATAATCACGATGGCACTGCAATCGTTTCCGGAACACCGCTTAATGAACATGTTGGGGATAATGTTATTGCCATATTGGCCTTTGACGAGATTGCATTACCGGTGGCATACATATATACAATTCATGTTACCAACACCAATGATCCACCAGTAATAACATCCAGCGCCATACAAACTGCGGATGAAGATGCCACATATCATTATCAGATCACTGGAAACGACATGGATGGTGATCCGGTCCGATTTATCGTAACCGGACTGCCATCATGGCTACACTTATCAGACAAAGGCAACAGTACTGCCATACTTGAAGGCATTCCCACGAACAACGATGTTGGCACAACAGAAACAATCATTATTACTGCAATTGACCCGGAAAATACCATTGCAACGCAATCTTTTAAAATTACTGTCAACAATACCAACGATGCGCCCTTCTTTATATCACAACCCAACACCCTTGGTATTGAAGACATCACATATGCACATACAGTGCGTGTTAAAGATATTGATCCGGATGCCACACTGACAATTCGCGCAACAACAAAACCTTCCTGGCTGACACTTACTGATAATGGCAATGGAACAGCACGTCTTACAGGTAAACCATTAAATGCGAATGTCGGTAACAATGCAGTGATGATTACAGCAACTGATGGCATGGCACCACCTGTGAGTCAGGCATTTACCATTTGGGTAACCAATACTAATGATGCTCCGGTTATTATATCAAACAGCAATCAAGTCGTTTATGAAGATGCAGTGTATATATATGAATTGCATGCAGAAGATGTCGATCAAGGGGATCATCTCCAATTTACTGCTGAAAAATTACCCGAATGGCTGGTTTTAAAAGACAATGGTGACAACACCGCAGTACTTCAAGGTATCCCAACAAATCATGATGTTGGGGTAACATCCTTATTGAAAGTGACTGTCATTGATCAGGCAGGTGCAACAGATAGCCAGTCATTTACAATCCTGGTAATCAATACCAACGATTGCCCTGAAATATCAACAATTAAATCGCAAACAAGCCTTGAATATCAAACAACCCTCCCTTTTCCATTCACAGTGTCTGACATGGATGGTGATGCCCTGACAATCCACGCATCATCTTCAGATACATCGGTTATTGCCATTGATGCCAGTCATATTACCTTTTGTTCCCAAATTTGTAATAGACAAAGTATTCAACTGAAAAGTACCAATGCGATCCAGCCGATCAGTTTGACAATTCTACCGGTCCGAGATGGTGTGGCAGAAATTACCATAACTGTGGCAGATGCCGAATTGTCAGCCAGTGCATCATTTCTTCTAACTGTAACCAATGTGAATATTCCCCCACACATTGGCAATATTTCGGATATAATCATTGATGAAGATGCAAGCAGTTTTCCCATTGGTTTCACAGTTGTTGATGCAGATTGCGAAGGCCGACAAGTGACTGTATCAGTTGTCACTGATGCGCCTACCTTACTACCAACAAACGCAGAAAATATTTCCATTGGCGAAATGGGCTTGATTCATCATCTGAATGCAGATGTACCTGTGGATTTAAATGTATTGATCAGTCCATTACATAATCAGTCGGGCTTGGCAGGGATTACAGTGACTGTCATCGATGCGGATGGCGATTCTGCCATGCGATATTTTAAATTGACTGTAAACCGTCTTGATGATGATCCCCCTGAATTGAGACGTATAGAAAATGTCAGTATTGACGAAGACACAACAGCATTTCAAACCTGTTTTACTGTAATGGATCCTGATGGTGGTCCTTTAACCATAGCGGTGCAATCATCTAATCATTTGATTGTACCAAAAGCCAGTATTGTTTGCCAACCTTCAATCCTGTCAACCCAGGCACATATTTCTGAAAGTCTCACATTGACTATTTATCCAATGGCAGATGAAAATGGCTCTGTTACGATTACAGTTAACGTTAATGACGAACAAAATCATCAATCTGAAAGATCATTTTTGTTAACAGTCAGGCCAGTCAATGATGCCCCAATTATTTCAGATATTTTGCCGATTAAAATCAATGAAGATACACGCAATCATGAAATAACATTCAATGTCATTGATGCAGATGGCGATCCTTTAAGTATTAATGCCATATCAAACAATGTAAAACTCATTGCGCAGTCAGATATCTATTTTCAAAATCCAGTAGATACCGATGCTGGTATTCAACAAAGCGTTAAGGTTCTCATCTCGACACAAGAAAATGCGTCTGGTTCTGCGCAAGTAACGTTCACTGTAGCTGATCCATCAGGTGAAATGGATGTATCCAGCTTTGATATCACAGTCGAACCTATAAATGACCCTCCCAATATTTCTGACATTGATCATCAATATATCTATGAGGATAATATCTCATCACCCATTGCATTGACAATTTCAGACTTTGAATCCGGACAACTCGAAATCTATGCACAGACAAGCAATGACACGATATTGCCCATTACCTGTTTAACGTTTGCCGGAAAATCGAAAGAAAAGTTCGTGACAAATGTTTCAACAGGAGAACCTAAAAATCTGACATTGATCATAATGCCGCCGACAAATGTCAATGGCACTGTAAATGTACAACTCTTTGTGTATGATAACGATAATCTGTATGATTCAACACAATTCTCCCTGACAATACGACCTGTAAACGATTTGCCAAAATTTGACCTGAAAAGTATATCCCTTGATTGTAATGAAGATAGTGGACCACGATCCATATATAACTGGGTTACAAACATTTCAACCGGTGCTTTCAATGAAACTGATACACTCTCGTTTATAGTCAACACAAAGAACAGTCATCTATTTGTAAGCATCCCGCATATAAATATATATAAATCAACAGGAATACTGACATTTAAACCTGCACCAGATGCTTATGGCACTGCCCTTGTTGGGGTATCTCTGTCAGATGGATATTCAACAACAACTGAAAAAACATTTATGATTAATATTCGTCCAATAAATGATGCGCCAAAACTTACAACGAATATAACTGAGCGAAAAGCTTTAGAAAACCAGCCTTTTGAACGAATTCCTTTTACCCTATCCGATGTTGACGATGACAAATTTACAATTTTTGTAAGCAATGATAATCAATTTTTCTCGGACATTTCAATTTGTTATGGAACTGATTGTCAACATTGTTCTCAAACAAGTTGTGAATTTCAATATGCGCAAAGATCAAAAGACGCCTTTGTCGAATCTATGCTTGAAATTCTCAAGGGATTATCGAATATCTCTGATGAATGGAATACAGACATCCAGGATATTGATAATAATTCGATAATAAATCTGTCAGAAGCAATTTTCTATATAGATCAAGTTTCGGCCAGTTTTTTCCTGCATGTGTATCCGAAAACCTGGCAGTCTGGAAATCAGACATTGTCATTGAGGGTTCAAGATAAGGGGGGGAGTACAATATCCAGGTCCATCTCTTTCTCTGTCACACCGGTTTCCAACCCACCATTATTAACAGTAAATGCATATAAAGGCTTTGAGGATGACATTATTCCTGTGCCATTAAATGTTGAGCTGGTTGATACAGATTCTGAAGAATTGTTGGATGTTCTCATTTCTGGCGTGCCTGAAGGTGCCAGTTTAAACAAAGGAACAAGAAATTCTGGCGTATGGATATTGGAACCCAAGGATTTAAAGAATCTTTTGATTGCGCCGGCAACGAATTGCTCAGATGATTTAACCCTGACAGTAACAGCATCATCAAAAGAAAAAATCCTGTCTGAAAAAGCATCTGTAATAAAAGATGTTTTTGTTGATATCATTCCAGTTGCTGATATGCCAATATTTGAACTGGAATCAACAGAAATATCAGGTCGAGTAGATCAAGATATTCCTATTGTGTTTAACAAACTGCAACTGACTGACACTGATGGTTCAGAACAATGGGATCGGATTGAAATTGTCAAATTTGATTCAGATCTGCAATTTTCTATGGGAACCTTAACAAATGGTAAACTGATAATTGACTTATCACATCAAACTGACATTGATTTGTCGGGTTTTAACGTATCAGTTAAATCATCGAAGGCAGCCAACTACAATTTTACGATTCGTGTGTTTTCAAAAGAAACTGAAAACAATGACATCGCAATGCGAGATATGCAGGTCAGTCTGTCTTTAAGTAAACGTGATGTGGAGTCTTCTTCGGATGAAGGGGGTGGATGTTTTATTCACGTTGTAGGTTATTGATCCAAAATACAAAAACAGATCAAACCAGAAGGTATTGCCATCATGTTTTACTGACTCCTCATGTTATCAATATGATTTAACTAATTGAAATAATATAATATAGATAATTTTATGTAGAAATCTCTCGTTGTCTGAAAATATAGAGCCTGGCAGTTTGTTCTGTGATCAATGCTCTGTTGAAATCAACCAATAAACCTTGAGGGATTGGTAAGCTGAAAAATGAATACAGGCAATGGATTAAAAAGATTTGAGTTAAGAGAAATCAGATTTCACGATATCAG
>Ga0272440_1001712_pt1 | contig 17719 bp, 41 predicted proteins | sample SSMMMBAug17_FD_192440 | JGI IMG/M metagenome (GOLD analysis project Ga0272440, IMG submission 192440) | Marine sediment archaeal communities from Little Sippewissett salt marsh, Falmouth, MA, United States - SSM-MMB-Aug17 | ecosystem: Environmental > Aquatic > Marine > Wetlands > Sediment ...
GTAAGGACTGGTAGGTAACATTTTACTATTTTCATTGTGCGGTATTTCTTCATTTTCGCCCATCATTTCACTTGTGCTACATTGAAGATATGAAGTGTGCGGTGACTTATCCTTAATTTCTTGTAATATGTTTAAAACACCAATATAATTAACTTCAGTAACCCTTTCAGGAATCTCGTAAGAGTTACCTACATGAGATAACGCGGCTAAATTATAAAAGTAATCAGGTTGATATTGTTTCAATATTTTACTAATATGATACCTATCAGTAATGTCACCTTCAATGAATTTAAAGTTAGGTGAATTAGTTAACTCTTTCATTCTATCAGTTAACCCATGAGATTGATACCTTGAATAACCAATTACTTGATACCCTTTATCCAACAACTGTTTAGATAGATAATATCCATCTTGTCCAGTTACACCAGTTACAATTGCCACTTTCATTTTTCAACCTCAAACAGTTTTTCAAGTGCAAATTCTACAACTTTACTCCTGTTACCTTTCCAGAAAGGTTTAAGTTTAACTTTATCTAACTTAGAAATTATATTCTTATCAAGAGTTATAGTAATCCTCTCTTTTTCATATTTTGTCATATTAAATAAGATAATCTAACTCAATCTATTTAAATGTTTCTTTTTTGAATCCAGTTCTGAAATATGGTAACACATGTTACATTTTGGACAATCTATCCATTCTTCAGTTGTGTTAGTATCTATTTCAAACCCACAAAATCTACATTGATTCTTTTTCATTTCCAACCACTTATAAGCTCATCAAAATATACGAAAAATACACTTAAAGTTAAACAAGTTATAATCCCAATGTTATGTATATCTCTTACTATAATTAAACTAACAATAAAATTCAAAAAAAATATTAATCCAATATATAATGGTGCTTTATGTTTCATTTTAATCCCACCCCATTAATACTATAATTCCAACCATAAATAAAAAAAATAATATTAATCCAATATTCTCTTTGAATAATATTAATATGATCCAAACCGTAATAAATCCTAGTAAGTTTGTTTGGTGTTTAACTGACCATTCCATTCTAATCATCCAACCCTAATTTTTTTTTAATTTGTCTCATAGAAAAATTGTTGCTACCATCACTATATTTATCAAGCACATATTTGACTTTTTGTTTGTATTGTTTCATACGTAATTCAACTAAAGTATCTATAAGTTCTGCAAACTTGTAAGTATTTATACTAACTTCACAGATCCCTTTAAGTTTGTCCAATATTTGATTTTCTATATCTGTATTCATTTTATAACAACCCCCATTTACCCCTTCTTGGTTCAAACACTTCACCGTTCTTTTTCAGTTTCTCAAGTTCATTATACAATTCATTTTCAGTAATATCTTTCTGTGACCTAACTTTATGTAACAAAACTTCATAAGGGATCTGATTATTATGTGTTTTCTTATTCTGTTCCATTACATCCCTAATTAAGTAATAAGTTTTAACCTCTTTCTTATCAGGTATACTCTCTAAACTCTCATAAGATACAGAATTTGTAGTTTCATCAAACACTCTTAAACTCTTAAAACTAGATTTGAACATGTCAAACACGTAATCTATAGCTTGTTTAGTTACTTTAACTTGATTATTTTGATCTTCAAGACCTACACCGTGAAACTTAGCGTACGCATAAATCACACGTAACAAGTTACCTCTAATTCTTTTTGAATCGTTATCTTTAGTTTGACCTGTAAAATTTTGATATTTCTTAATGAAATAATCAGACTCTTCCTTATGTAACACAGGAACTAACCGTTTTGCATACGTTATGTAATACCTAACTTGTTCCAACGTATATTTAGGTTTAACTAATTCTGACCCTTCCTGATGTCTGGCCATATATTTCTGCTCCAACTTATCCGAATCGACATGTTCATCCATGATCCAAATCAGATCAAACCTGTCCAAGATATCTTTAGGTATAGGTTTAAGCTGATCTAAGATAGGTTCATCATCATTAAACACCTTATGTTTTGGGTTAGCTGTAGCAAGAACTGAAGTTCTGGTACGTAACATTTGATCTACTGTAGCTTTAGTTATTTTAGTTTGTTCATCATTCATTGCATTGTTAAGTGACCCAAAATAAGCTTTATCCAACTTATCCATTTCATCTAGGATAAAGATCCCACCATCTGACATTACTAAAGGTCCTGCATCAAGCGTATAATTACCGAAATCATCTTTAGATATGCAAGCTACCAAACCAGCTGAAGTGTTATGACATAATAAACCACCAAACCCACCTAAAAAATTCTCATTCTGTGTAGAAATATCATATACTTTGTCAGGTCTTTGTTTTTTTATTATTTTTGTAATTTCTATTGTTTCAAGATTTCCATCTAATAAGACACACAATTGTCTATATTGTTCTAAAATCTGAGAGCCATACTCATTTAATATATATCTTTTCTTACCAAGTTTATTTATAAATTTACCATATACTCTATTAAAACTGTGTGGATGCCAAGAAACACCAAACCTCTTTTGTATCTCTTTCCATGTTTTGGGTTTCTCTAAAAATTCTAATTTAAGTATCATTCTAGTCCAATTAAATTTGATATCATCTCTACTTACCCACCTACTCTTAACATTCTTTGGATTTTTAACAAACTGTTTTTGAATATCAGATAGTATTTCAAAAAGAACAGGTTTAGCTACTCTTAAATTTGTAGATCTATGACTCCTTAAATTATAACAAATGTTCTTTGACTTTATTTCTCTACCATTAATTTTGGATGGGTTATATTTATCTAATCTATAAAAGCTATAAGTTGCTTTTTCATTTAACATACTACAAAGATATTGAATATCACTAGCCAAATACTTTGAAACTGTCACACCTGCATCTCCATCAAGGTAACTTCTCAAAAACTGCCTTTTTGATTTCTCACCTAAATTAAATATTACTTCTGGAATCCTCTTGGTTTTAGAATCTTTACCAAAACAACACCCTAATTTTTCTTTAATAAAATAGTATACTTTTTTAGAGTCAAAAGTAACAACTAAAGAGTTATCTTTTATTACATATCTTCCTTTATATCCAATCTTATTTTGGATAATTTTTATTAGTTTTTTAGCAACATATTCCTCTTTTTTATGAAGCCCAAAACCTACTCTATAATTATAACTACTTTTATTGTAATAAGTCCATCCTTCTGCAACATACCATCCTAAAAAATAGGCTAATTCAACATCTTCATCTAAATTATTAGGTACTTGAATATGTCTTGGTTGTATTAGTACATCTCCTTCTTTCAAATACTCAGATTTTATTGCAATTATTTTACCATCATTAACAGTAAATACACTATGATCGGTTGTTACAGATATAGACTTACCTCCTTTAGTTTGTAATTCTATAACATCTTTAGTACATTTGTGTGTTATTTGTTGGTTAATTTTACACCATTGCCATTTCCCTTTATAAAAAGAATACGATTCGAAATAGTCCTTTTCGTTAAATATCTTTTCACAAAATAGTCCTATTTTTTCTGTTTTTATCTCACCATTATGCTTATATATTAAAGGTTGGTTATATTCTAAACTAAGTCCGTGACCTGTAGACCAATTCCATAACGGTGATATTACTGCACTACGTTTAATCAGATAAGTTTTACCTTTACCTGGACCTGAACTTAATAAGATATGAATTATCTCACGTTCATCCAAGTTCCCATTCTTATCAAACAACCTTTTACCACCAACATGCTGCAAGATTAGACTTTGCCTAAGAATGTCATACCCTTCAAACGTTGGAGCCATAGATTGTGCAAAATCTGACAAAAGTGTACTACTATTCATTTCTGTACATTGTTTCTTAATTCTTGAATTTAATTTTATAGCTTTCCAACTTCGTTCAATAAGTTCAATATTGTTAGCTATAATGAAAGTACGATATTCGTTAGATGGTTTACCTCTGATCGGACCCATCTGTTCAACATCTAACCATCCAGTAATTTTAACTTTCTGTCCAGGTTGAAGTTTACCATTAATCTCTTTACGAGTTAGATTTTCAGTAATTAGAACTTGTTTACGTGCAGGTTTACGTGCAGTGTCAGGTACAGTATCAAACGATTCAAGTAGATCAAACATCTGGAACTTAATAAATTTCTTACTTAACATAATGAAATTACCTTTCCTACCACATCCACAACTTTTAGGTTTACGTTCGATCCTACCAGGCATAAGTACTGCTATAACATTACCGCAATTGTGTGTGATAACTCCATTACCTAAAATAAAATTATTATAATCTGGTACTTGTAAATCATACATATCTACTTTTTCTTCCGTCTTTCTAAAAGATGTAACTTCAAATGGCATGATTGGCACAATATCATCAAATTCTCTATCTTGTTGTCTAAATGGTTTCCGTTGATATGGTGAATTGCTAATGATCTGCCACACTTCTCTCGTACTTTCCCACAATGATTGCATTTCATAGGGTAAATCTTGCGTGCTTTTCGTATGTAATCTCTTTCTCCACATCTCTTTCCATGCTTGTAAACCTTTGAGTTCTTTAAACTTATCTTGCATTGTTCGCTTACTGTTCTTAGATGAATGTTGTATTTTAGAAGTCTTCTTTTTACTAATTTGTGATTTTTCCCAATTATCTTTGCGATCTGAGTTAATGATTTCTTTTCTTCTACATACAACCGTATTATTTCTTTGTTGTCTACTTTGGTTCTTTCTCCACCTGTTTGATATTGTACATTGTATTTCTTCCAACATTCTTTTGAACATGTTTTCCTTTGTGTTTTCACCTTTCTTCCAGATTTTAGATAAAAATGAGTTGGAAGTTCCTTTTGGCATATTATGCATTTTTTCATGGTTAATCTTATAGAATATATCACCTATCTTTAAATCTTTCGTTTGAATAACCTCGGTTACTCCTTTCCGGTATACAAACCATTTATGGTTATCGCTACATTCAATCTGTTCATTAATAATCCATTTATCTTTTTTACCTGTATATATAGGTGTTATTGTCTCTCTTATTGTAGGTTTAAGATGATAATCAATACAAACCACAGAGGTAGCTTCTTCAATCGGTTTAAACCCTTCTTTAGTTAATACTTTAGTCCCTTTCGGCAAACATGCAGGACACTCGAAACGTGCACTAGCCATTTTCAAATGGATATCTGTAGGTTTCATTACGTTACCTTCAAACGTTTTAATTAATCCAAGTTGATCTGCTATCTCATTAAGCGGTATTTTGGTTGATTCTGGAAGATTTGTTATTAGTGGTTGCCATTCTTCCTTATTTTCTAGATCAAACGATTCTAACGCAATTTGGGCTGCTTTAATCAATTCTGTAGGATTATATTCAATGATCTCGTTAGCTAAATCTAAATTAAACCTAGCAATCTTTTTGTAATCTAGTTCAAAGAACAGTTCACCTTTCCGGTCAGCTTCATATAATTCAGCTTTTTGGTTAGTTTCGATATATTCTTTAAACGCATTAATTTGTTCATGTACATCCATTCTTTATTTACCTCTCTTAGTTTTCAGGTATCTTGCATAAATACCCCTATTTATCAAATGATTATGATCCCTACATAATCTACCAAACTTGATACATTGTTCTTTAGTCCAATATATAGGGTCAACTGAACCTCTCCTTTGATTATTATACCAACAATCTCTAACACCTATGTTCCATCTTAACAAAATTCTAAGTTTTTCTTCACATTCAGAGTATGGTATTTTCCCGTTACATAACATAAAACATTGTGAGTATCTTGGGTCATAACCTCCACGTTTAAGTGCTTTAGCAAACCTTTGCATTTGTATTTGTTCATTGATCCCACGATCCCAAGCTATCCTAAGTCCTGAATACCATTTACGTTTATTACTGAACCATCCGATCCTTGCTTTCTTACATAGATTAATTCGATCTTGGTTAAGTAATGTAAAATCCAAACCACAATAAAAGTCATAGTATACTACCTTACCATTAACTCTCTTTTCTGATAACTCTTGTAATATTTGTTCTGGATTAGGGTGTGCCCATAGGAAATTCATATCTAAGAATACTACTTTATTTCTTACTATTTCTGGAAGATCATACACTTTTCTATCTTGTGGCGCATAACAGTTCCAACAGTTTCTAAAACAACCATCAGTTAACCTGATCCATTGTTCAGTATCATTGATCTTGTTATAAAAATCTGAATGATATACTACTTTTGGTTTTTCTGTTAAGTACGTTTGAGTCATTCTTCATTCTCCAACATTAATTTAAACGTAGTCATAGATAAGTTCTCTTTAAACTTATTGTTCCAATACCTTACTCTACCTTTTAGTAGATTAGGATTCTTTTTGATAAGTTTCCTAGACAATTTTAGTTCTTCTTCTTTCTCATTTGTCCAATTCCTTTTTAAAGCGTGTCCGGTTTTTTTGGTCTGCTTTATAAAGCGTGTCCACCTTTTTTTAGCATTTTCCAACTCTTTTTGTAGTTCAGTTATTCTATTTCTTAGTTTTTTGTCTGCCATGAACTCTTCAATATACTTAGCTTCAACCCAAGCACTAAAGTTGAAATCAGTATTCTTAGTTTGCCATGTAATATCGTCGGCAACTTCATAATCAACTTTAATACTTTTTAGTACTTTATTCATTGTTTATTATTATTATTATTATTATTTATTAGTATAGTAAGTAGTAGTAGTAGTATATACGGTAGTATATACGCAAGTGTCCAAAAGTGTATGTACATACGGTAGTATATACACTTGATCTCATTCACTATAGTTATGATTACATCTAAGTTTAGACATTCAACACTTGTAGTATGATTCGATCCTAACACCATTTTAACCTAATTTTTGATAGTTCTACCTAACACAAACATAATACCTCTTCTTTTTGTTTGACCTTGAAAATAAGAAAAAAACAACCTTTAACCAACAATCTTATCTATCAGTTTTTCTAACTGTTCTTTTTTGGCTTCAAGTTGATTAATTTCAGTAGTGATCTGCTTGATCTTATCCCTATAACATTCAAGCATTAAATCATCATTCTGTTCTTCTTTAACGTTTTTATCTTTATTTTGCACTTTAATTGACCTCATTCTACCATTCTGGTTTACTAATATGGTTCCCATGCTTAACACCTAACTATTACTATTTTAAATGGATATTTGGCTTCCTTTTCAATCAGTTTAGCTTCAGTTTCAGTGTTAACTATCTCTTCAATCCAAGTTTCACCATCTTTAGTTATTATAACTAGGTCCGGTCTACCTTGTTTAAGTCTAAGTTCAGTGAACACGGTACGTCCTAACTGTCTATGATATAACCACCGATCAAACTTTTTCTTAACATGTTTTAAGTTTTCACCTGACCTACCTGATTTACTTAACTTTACTGATGCCCTAAAACAATTACTATGACATGAAGACCAATCATGGATCGTGGCCACATGACTTTTAAGTTGAGTTAACGCATAAGTTTCAGTGTTATAATATTTAGCTTTCTTACGATTGATAGCTTTCTGGATCTGTTCACGTTTAAGTTTCTCGTAACATTCAGTACAATATCTACCTGAATCAATTTGAATCTTACACTTTGAACATTTATTCTTCATCAGGAATTACTACCGCAAACCCAAACTTAGGTAATACTTTAGTTATTTCAATGTTAACTTTATCACCAATTGATAACGTGTTATCTTTAATGAACACTACCATTCCGTTCACTTTAGCTACAGCGTCACCTTGTTCCCCAATATTAATTATTTCTACATAATATCTATCATTTACTTTAATTTCTTCATCCATCTTATTCCTCCTTACTTAACCTTTTCTTAAGGTCATCTACTTTTTTAATCGTATCTAACTTAGATTCAATCATCAGATCACTTAATATGAATTGGCAGAATCCCATTAGTTCTGATAACGTTAATTCATGTTTCTTAGCAAACTCAACCAATGTTAGTTTAAGATCTATGTTAATGTCAGCTTTAGAACTTTTACCACATTTAACTAGAAACTCCTTAACTTTATCTTGCGGTACTCCTTCATATTCGCTAATAGTTTGAATTACTGCTTTCTTAGTTGCTTTATTACCAAACGAATTTAACCATTCATTCATCTTTGTTCAAGTTCAGAATCTACTAATTCTAGATCCAATTCCTCTTCATCATATTCTTGTTCTTGTATTTCTTCAGATTCACTCATTTTTACCTCCAAATGTATAACTTTTCAAGTTACTTTCATGATCTTCTTCGTAATATGTTACGTTACATTTTGGTTTAAGATTCTTATAATACTGTTTGACATGTTCAAAAGCACAATTACTTTGTTCAATGATACAATCTATAAACATTTCATGATCTCTTAATTCGAAACAAGGCGTATCATACTGATCCTTATATTGGCTAAACATTATGAAAGGTTCAGTATCTACTTGATATTTCTCACTGAGCTTGTGAAGTTGATCCGCTATATAGTACACAACTTCAGAAGATTCTTCGTATTCATCTAAATTCATAATTTCACCTTTTTTCAATCTCTATTATTAATGTTTTAAGATCATAACCTAATTTTATCAATCTTTCTTGAAATGAATCTTCTAAATCATCATAAATTCCTTTTGAAGTATATTGTTTAGATGTTAAAAAATAATGAAATAGTCTTAAATCCCTTAGACACCCTTTACCTGCACGATACATAATATCATTTTCAGTCTTATCCCACATTACTATAACTTTATTATCTTTTGGTAGTCTTCCCATTTTTACCGTATGTTATAGATTTCATAATCATCTGGATGTATTATTGTTCCTGTAGTAGCTTCTATATAAATATTCTGCAATTTTACCCAATCATGTCTTGCTGTATCTGTACAATTGAATCGATCTGATTCACAATCTACAACACCCATTACAACTTCAGATTTAAATCCTATCTCTTTAAACCTTCTAACAATTTCGTTAGACATTTCTGTACAATCCCAAACACCATATTCATATTCTCTCATGTAAGGTACATCTTTAATAGTGTCTAATATTATATCTTTAGGGCAACTTGGACAAGTCACATCACAGAAAGGTTTAGGACAACTTAATTCTGGAATGTTACAAGAGTATTCAGTTTTAGGACAGCTTAGATTAATTATCGGTGCTTCACAAATAGGTACTGGTTGTTCTTGCCTTCCTTGATTATATCCTGTAGTTGTAAATATAATTAGAAACACCATAACAAAAATAATTTCATACCATTTCATCATTCATCGCCTATATTCTCCTTAGATTCTATTCTTTTTAAATTTATTTTTTTCTTAACTTCTGTGAAATCTTCCAACTTTTCTTTCAACAAAAGAATCTTCTTATATTCAGGTTCTTTTAGATTATGATTCTTTGAATCTGCACCAATATTAACCCATAATGGTCTTGCATATCTCAACATCGCAACAAAGTCTTCTAAATCAAAATCCATTATAGGTTCAATCGTTATCATTGTTGCATATCCTAATTCTCTGGCTCTTCGCATAAAATAAGCTCTTTCGTAAGGAATAGTAGTATTTCCCATCTCTGGATAAACCCTATTTGTTTCTATCGTAGTACCTAATATTGAATCTTTCTCACAAAGACTATTAACACAACTCAACATTCTCTTTGGATTTTTGGATTGAAATAGATATTTGTTATCGAATTTATTGCAATGATAAATTACATCAGAAATCCAATCAAAATTCACATCATTAGCAAACATATCAGTTGAACTACCAACAAATATAAAATTTCCATTTCCTAAATCACTTTTGAGTTCATTTTTGTCTAATTTTAGTGGTTTTAGTTCTCCAAATACCTTCATGTAGCAATAACCACAATCATGTGAACATTTACCTTTTATAGCGTTCCATGTATGGGTCACAAAACCATACATATTTCCTTTAGATACATTCATCATTTTCATTCATCCCTCCTCAAAAAACTTGGAAATCATCTATTGTTGTCATTTGTCTAACCCCAATATCATCTCTATTAGAGTTAATGCTTTATTCCAAGATTCTGTTTCTCCATTCCAACGCAATTCATCTTCATCCATCTTATTTCTTTTAATAGCTTCCTTGACTTTCTGTTTATATTCCTCTTGTGCTGTATTCCAAATTTCTTTAAAAGCAAATCTTAACGATTCGGGGTATTCATCTGTTTTAGGAAACTTTTCATTAAAACTCATCATTCATCCCTCACAATTATGTATTTTTTCAAGTTCTTCTATCCTAGATTGACATGCTTCGTATCTCTCTTTATACTCATCTTTCCAATATTTGAGTGAATTAATACTTTCACATGTTTCAATTTTGTCTAAATTCATCATTCATCACAGTTTAGTCCATACAATGTTAACCACCCACATAAAAACAACATAAAAGATGAACCAGCTAATCTCCAACCATACTTTACTATTGTTTTCAGATATACATCTATCCAAAAGCTTGCAAAAAGCCCTATAATCCCCAAAAATATCACAAAAGAAAAAAAATTATTTAATATATCTTCATTTTCCATCATTCATACCCCCCTAATGTAATTATTTGGATTGTTCCATCCTCTACAACTAAATCTGTAGGTATATTCAAAATACATACATTTGTATAATATTCAATATATACAGCCTTCCTCCCTTTTTTTATTTCTTTTAGTACGATAGTATTTGAATAAGTTACTTCAGGTTCAGTATATATCCAATCGTATGAAACCGCAAAGTAATCTTCTGCTAACTTAATCTTAGTTTCATATAATTTTTCTTTTGCAGCAATTTTTTTTTCATTTCTAATAACTTCATATTGAATTACTGGATATTTATCAATCTCGATTAGTTCTTTGATTATACCACAACTGTAAACAGTTGGACCTTGAGTAAATCCTATAAATACATCTCTTATTTTACTTTGGCACACATTATGTGTATCTATAACTTTTCTATGTTCAAATTTACCCTCTATTTTTCCATTATATTGTACTGTTGCATGTAAAGGTATAAAAACTAAGAACAAGACAAAATAAAGTACAAAAACACCCATATACATTTTCTCTTTTTCTGTTTTTGTGCAGATATAGTTTTTCTTAATCCAATCTATCAAAAAATAAATTGAACCAGCAAAACATAACAATATGAAATATACTGACACTGTCCAATTATTACCATACATGTATCCAATTGTAATTGAAATGAAAAATCCAATTATCACCATAAACATTGAAAAAAATTTCCATGTTTTAAAACGATCTGAATATCTTGTTTGTTTTTTCTTCTCCATCATTCATCCCTCAATTTTACAGATTCTACCCACTCATGATTACATTCCCAACATTCATAAACATTTTTCCAATCATTATTAGTATATACTCCTACTTTCTCAGTGCCTTCAGCAAAGTCTTTGTCTGTTGATATAATACCACATTTAGGACATTTAACTTCCATCATTCATCACCTAATAACTTTTGTATAGATTGGTCTACTTTATAGATTCTATCTATTAATTCTTTACTTTCTAATGATAATTTATCTTTTTCATCAAAAAGACATTTTAAAGCATCAAAATGTTTATGTTTTTCACTTACCATCATTCATCCTCCAAATCTAATTTTAACCAATCCTCATGTTGAAATGTATAATGACTATATGTTTGTTTTTTACATTTACTACAATAAGGTTTAATTTCATTTGTAGATGTAGTAGTTGATTGTTCCATCATTCATTCATCCATACGTTTTTTTCAAAACTTTTTTCTTTAGTCTTTTTTACTATCATTTTATCAAAACAATCATCACAAATTTGAAAAGAATAACGATTATCATCATACAAACTACCATACCCAAAATAAATATCCATATTACCAATAGTTCCAAAAAATTCAGTTACTTTAAATCCACAAAAAGAACAAGTTTTTTCTACAATTTCTTTTTTTTCTCGCAAAACAACTTCTGTTTTTATCATCATATATCCCTCCTTAATCTACCATCTGTAGTATTTGGATAAACATAACTTTTTTGATTACTACAAGCTTCACCATCATTCATCACTCATCTCATCAAATTCTTCTTTTGTATAAACTTTTGTTCCGCAATTATGACAATAATGATTTATTCTTTCACAACCGCATCTAGGACAATTACGCATCATTCATCCCTCCTTAAAACACTTTCATACATTCGTTACATTGGTATAATTTATATTTTTGTTTCCAATTACCAACATAAGGTAAAAATTCTTCTGCTTCAAATTCTAAGACTAACTCAACATTTGTAGATTTACATTTAGGACATTCTTCCATCATTCATCCCTCTAATTCATTTTTATAATCTTTACGCCTATATAAAGGTTGATTACCACATAACTCTATACCTGTATAAACATAACCTTTGTAAAATGATTCATCCCTAAGTAATGTTGTGCTACATACTAGACAATTGAGGTAATAATGAGTTCTACCATCGAAACATTCATCAGTAGTCTCTTCATCTGTTTGACCTATTTCTACTACAAGGTCATGGTCACAGTTTAATACAATGTCATCAAGTTCTTTACTCATTCGTCTAACCCCAACTTTTTTAATATATGATTACAAGTCCATAACAAAGTTGTATTATCATGCCAAGATTCTGATTCTTTTTTTATTTCTTCAATAATTTCCTTGACTTTCTGTTTATAACAATGTATACATTCGGCTTTCATTTTATCTGTAGCATGACACCAATAATCTTTTGGTCTTCTTTCCATTTATATCACCTTGTATGAATTTTTGGGGCTTAGGTATATCAGTCCGGCTGAACATTTTTCTTAAGCTTTGAGAGGTGATCTTAACAAAAGAAACAATACACCTAAGCTGTCCCATATTCAATATTTTGTTCATTTTTAGTTAATTTAATCCCTTGGATCTCCTTATATAATTTCTGTTCATACTTGTTTAACTTAAATATTTCTTTATGTTTTTGTCTTAATGCAGCATACCTAGTCCTATGTCTAATAATACAATACTTTTGTTTAGGGTGTGTAGGGCTAAATTCAGATTTACAATAAGGACAAATCCTATTTTCGAGTTTCATTATACCTCTTGATCTTGTTTAGTGCAAATTTAACATGTTTACATCTAGATTTTGGATGATTAGTTTTCCAATGTGTCCCGAACCTAAACCATGATGAGAAAATACAACTACAACTATACTTTTTAAGGTCATTAGTTATCATTCCTGTACGTTTCTTAACATGTAACTCAGTTTCAATCTTACAGTGTCTACATTTCTTACTAGATTTGTAATCACGTTTACATTTAGGACATCTTAGAACTTTCTCTTCAGTTTCATAATACCAATTACGAACACCTTGATTTAATTTAATTTCCATTTTAATTTATTACCACATTTTTTGCACATTTTGTTGAACGAAAATAAAAAATTAATCACGCAATATATCTTTCTCGATCTCATGCGCTTTTTCCATGATCTGATCTAAGTTAAAAGATTCATTAGTTAACTCTTCTTTAGATAACACACCTTGTTCCAAAGCTTTAAGACAAACATCCATGTAAGAGAACGCTTGAGTCCAACTATTCTGTCTAACAATAAGTCTTTGTTTACGTTCATTCTCAGCTTTCTGTTCTTCACGTTGTTTCTTTTGAAATTCACCATACGTTGAAGTTTCGGCTTGTTTTTGTGGTATTGTTGTTTGTTGAGTATTATGTACAGGTATAGTTTCTTCAGGGATCTTAGTACAGTTTTCGATCATACCATCAACAAGATTTTTATATTTACCATTGACTGTGTAAACTACTTTAACCGTTCCACCTTCCAACCTATGCGCCACTTCAATAGAATTCTCATCAAATGTAGCAATATAATTCTTGTTACCTCCATGTTCAACAGTTAAACTAGCCCTTTTTGTCCATTTACCTGGATTAGGGTTCTCAGTTATCTTAACTTCAGTCAATTCTCCTATTAATGTAAATTGTTCTTTATTCATTTTGTTCACCTACTAATTCATTCATTCTTTCAACAACCTTATCCCAGCTCTTGAAATATATTTTAGTTATTTCTTTGATCTGTTTTATCTTAGGGAATGTTAACACGTATCGATCTCCTTCTTTAGATAACATACATCCAATCAGGTAATTCTTAGTTTTTAAACTCATTTTAGTTTCTGATAGGATAAATCTTAACTTTATCTCTTAACGGAAATTCATCCCACCATTCCCTAGGTATAGTGCAACCTAACTGATTGTTACCACTAATTTTCCTGATCTTCTTAGTTAGTTGAATGTTTTGGTCTTTGTTAGATATTACATTAATAACAGACCCAATTTCAACAAACAAGTTATCAGACCTTGATATCTGCGCATACCTTTGTTTCACATTCCCATTTATGTTCCCTATCATGTAAGGATTTCCGTTTTCATCTTTTTTCATGTTGTCTCTTTACACTATCTCATAGTATTTATACTTTTCTATTTAAAAAAAATAAAATAATTAATCAAGTGAGTCAACCACTTTGATTATTTGCACACATTGACCTAATGTAGAATCACAATGCCATCCTTCAATATCTACAATTTGGTTTGTTCGTTTAGATTTCATCAATGCTTCACAAAATCTAAGGTCATATTCAGATACGTCATACCCATTGATTATCCTACATTCTATCATATCAAGCCTATCATTATATGCTTCAATCTCTGCTTTGGTTACAAAGACAGTGTTCAGATAATCCATAAACGTGTCATAACTTGACTTAATATTTAGATCACCTACAAGTGCTTTCCACATACCATTAGTACTAATTCCGCCACCAACGTTATCTTTAGCCCATATTTCTTCGTTGTCATTAACATAATCGGTCATAGTGTCAAACTCATCTTGCAATTCATGTTCTCTACATATGTCACTGTTTAACCAACCTTTACTACAATCTACATCCACATCAACTGATGCATATACTCCTGTTGCAACCAATAGCAATACTATTGCCAAAATTCCTATTCTTTTCATGTTCTTTCCTCCTTAGTTTTATTTATTGTTTTCAAAACGAAATCATCCAAATCTTTAACTAACCCTATTGTTTTACTTCTAGTTGGACAATCATCATTAGATTTAAGCTCAGATTCGATATAGGAATCAAACCTAACTATGTTTTGAACTATATCTTTCTCTTTACCTTGCTTCTTTAAATCTATGATCTCAATTAACTTACTTTTGATATGTTTAGGTATATCAGTCAATCTAAAAGTAGTATTAAAATCCATCATAGGTATAGTTTCATATTGACTAACATATTTAGCATTAACTAATCCTCTCATAGCATACAGATATTTCTTATATGTGACTAAGTTACCTGATTTAAGATATTTTAAGTAATTTTGTCTACACATTGATTTGTAATGGTGGTATAAAGATACTAGATTAACATTAGTATCAATCCATTCTCTAAGTTCTTCAGGTGGTATGTTGATATACCTTATTTTAGACTGTAACCATTCAATAGTTGTAGGGTTAGATTTGTTAATCATTCTACAAAACTTATAAATGTCAAAACCTTGCATATCAATCATACATCCTTTAGCTTCACTAGGGTTACCTTGTTTATCATAAGTTGCAGTTATTACATCAGCATGACTATTTAGTTTAAGATATTCTTGCATAGGTCTATAATACACAAACCTAACATCATAATCACTATCTTTAGATGCTAATCCCCATGCCCTTGACCCAGATTCAACCGCAAACAATATAGTTATTCCTTTACTTTTCTCGATCTCTCTTAATCTCTCAATTATTATCTTTTTCATTTTAATCTTTTTCTTCCCGTGTATAATATAGATTTATGTTTATTAAGACAGTTCTTTGAACAATACATCCGTTGTCTGGTTTTTATATTTGATGGTGTTCTCCATATTTCTTTATTACAATATGCACAGTTTACTTTATTTTTGTTTGAATTATGGATATGATGATGACATTTAGTGCATAATGCCTGAAGGTTACTAAATTTATTATTTTGATGATTACCATCTATGTGATGTATTTCTATCCTTTTAACTTGATCTTCCGGTTTACCACATTTAGCACATACTTTGGTATTTACACCATTATCTTCTAAAACCCCTTTATATATCTTAATTTGGTATCCTTCACTAACCCCACCTTTCCAACGACCATTCTTAGATCCAGATAAGTCCCTATTTTTTAATGCACACTCTTTGCATCTTTGTGAGTTTAAATTTATTGGTTTTCCACAATCAATACAACAATTTTTTTTCCCTTTACTATTCCGATTATAATAATAGTTCTTACATTTTGCAGAACAAAACAAATTCCTCTTATCTGTTCCGTTATAATACGGGAAATTAGTCTGACATACCTTACATTCATTATATCCTTTTATCTTTTGATTTATATTTCTTGACATTTTCAATAAAAATAAAGCTATATTGGGTATTTAAATCTTTCTTTTTCTGAAAAGGTTGCTTATATTGATAGTTTCCTTTTCACCATCATAAGCTTTACTAATATTTTCATTCCACCAAACAGGAATATCACTAAATCCCATCTCTCCAACTTCAGATACAAAGAAGCCTTTTTGTTTTTGGTCGTCTGTAGTAAATAATACTGAACAGTTTTGATATAATCTTTTGATGATACTAATCTCATCATACATCTGTGTAAATGAAGGTTTCTTTAAAATGTAACAATCAATCAATCTTCTTACATCTCTTGTAAGGTTAGCTCCATTTTGAGCAATAAATATTATACTTAAATCTCTATGTCTTGCAACTTTCAACATATTAACTAATTCAATACTTTGTTTACTATTAAAACTAAATTGGTTAAATTCAATACCTGCTTCATCAATAAGTAAAACACCACCTTTATTACATTGTGAAATATCTTCAACACTAATTATATGTGAAGGTAATAAATGAGGTTTAGGAAATTTTAAAGTATATAAATCTCTATTAGCACATTTATGCCAATCCATAAATTCATAACTGAAACAACTTTTTCCAGAACCTCTACTACCAATTACTGCATAAATTTTACTTTGAGTTATAGATTGAGTGATCCATTGTTCAATTTTCATTTTTTACCTCTACACTCATCACAATATACTTGAGTTGACGTTTTAGCAAAGAACTTCTTTTTACATACTAAACAAGGTATCTTAATCCTATAACCCCTATGTTTTTCTCTTGCTTGAACTGTCTTATTATAAACTTTCTTTACCATGTTCACATTCACCTTTGATAACACATTTAAGATATTTCAATATACTACAACCTCTATTACTACAATGTTCGGTGTAAGCTTTGAAGATCATTCTAACTTCATAGCTACCCTTCTTTCATGGTAATCTTTTAAATATTTGATGTTATCTAACTTGATCTTACCTTGATCTATCCTAGCTACGTTACCTTCTTTGATCTTTTTGAATATCTCTTTAGGTATCCTAAGCGTAAAATAACCTGATTGATTAGATTTACCTATCTGGAAATGCGTATCATCTTCTAAACAGTAATACTTTTCTTCCTTCTTAACCATTTAGATCACGCCAAAATTAGCAAGTAATTTACATACTACCCAAATAATAAACCCAAACAAAGTTATAGATAGAGCCATACAAAAGATCATAAATACCCAAAACAATTTATTAAATTTCATTGTCTCTGATAACTCCTTATACCGGCTTCACCC
>Ga0272440_1001713_pt1 | contig 17717 bp, 1 predicted proteins | sample SSMMMBAug17_FD_192440 | JGI IMG/M metagenome (GOLD analysis project Ga0272440, IMG submission 192440) | Marine sediment archaeal communities from Little Sippewissett salt marsh, Falmouth, MA, United States - SSM-MMB-Aug17 | ecosystem: Environmental > Aquatic > Marine > Wetlands > Sediment ...
AAACATATTATTAAGATAGCCGCGAGTATATACATCTGATTCATTGGCTTTAAGTAGAAGTTGTGAATCAAGATAAGCCTTTGTATAAACATCTGATTGATTGGATTTCAATGCTAATTGATTATCAATATATAATCGTGAATATACATTTCCATCATCAGCTTTTAGTATAAACATATTATCAAGATAGCCGCGAGTATAAACATCTGATTCATTAGCTTTAAGTAGAAGTTGTGAATCAAGATAAGCCTTTGTATAGACATCTGATTGATTGGATTTCAATGCTAATTGATTATCAATATATAATCGTGAATATACATTTCCATCATCAGCTTTTAGTATAAACATATTATTAAGATAGCCGCGAGTATAAACATCTGATTCATTAGCTTTAAGTAGAAGTTGTGAATCAAGATAAGCCTTTGTATAAACATCTGATTGATTGGATTTCAATGCTAATTGATTATCAATATATAATCGTGAATATATATTTGAATTATCTGCTTTTATTATAAATATATTATCAAGATAGCTGCGAGTATAAACATCTGATTCATTGGCTTTAAGTATAAGTTGTGAATCAATATATGCCTTTGTATAAACATCTGATTGATTGGATTTCAATGCTAATTGATTATCAATATATAATCGTGAATATACATTTGAATTATCAGCTTTTTGTGCAAATTGTGAATCAACAATATTACGAGTATAAACTTCAGATGCCTTTGCAAATGCAGATTTAACATAGTCTTTGGTAAAAACATCATCTTTGTCTGACTTTAATTCAAGTTGAGAGTCTATATATGTTCTTGTATATATTTCTGAATTATCTGGTTTTAATTGCTCGATCTTGGATAAATCTGATTGATTTGCTTTATAAGATAGTAAAGAATCTATTGTTGATTTTGTATATGTATTATCTTTATCAGCCTTTTGTGAAATAATAGTATTGATTTGAGATTTAGTATAAATGTCATTTAAATCTGCTTTTAATAATAGTGCATCTGTATAATATGCTGCCTGGCTTTGCGCTAATAATTTTTTATCAATTTCTTCACGATTATAAAGCTCGGCTTTAAAATAAACATTAATATTATCAGCTTTTAAATTTAAAAAATTATCAAGGCTTGTTCTTGTATATATTGATGATGTATTTGCTTTTAAGCTTATCTGGTTATCAATATAATCTTTAGTATATATTTCTGAATGATCAGCAAAATTTGCTTTATCAGCATAAGATTCAAAATCTAAAATATTTAATTTGTTATCAATTTTTGATAACTCATCTTTTATCTGCGGTGAAAGTTTTGAAATATTAACTGATTCATCAGCAATTTTTAAAGTTGTTACGCTGCTGTCTTTAATTTTACTTTCATTAATTGAACTATCTGCAATATCATCAGACTGTATTTGATCAATTGTTTTACTTACTTGAATCCAATTTTTGCCATCGCTTATTAATGACAACTCTTCAAATTGTTTAATCAAATACTTTGGTTTTCCTCCTTGATCAGGATCATGATTAATACTATTAATAGTTTGATTTAATTGTGTATTAATAGAAATTTGTTCATTTTGATTAAGGTTAATTATAGTTATTAATCTATTTGCTGCTTTATTTGCAACTGGTAGAATAATTTTTGAATTTCCAGATACAAGTAAAATATCATCTCCATCATTAATCTGGTATTTTTCATCAGTTATTTTTTTTATTATTCGACCTGCAGATGTATTTGATCGAAATGATGACCACACACTGTTTAATGGTAAGAATTGATCTTCAAACCTTATAGAATCCCATTCTTCTTCCCCTTTTTTTCTAACTTCAATTCCAATATAGTAGGTTTTAGAAAAAGATAATGCATCAGAATAATCATTATCTTTATTTGGATCATTAAATGGAGTGGATATTCCTAAAAAAACATCGTAAACTCCAGCTTTGACTTTTACCTCGTGAAGCTCTTCCCATAGTTTATTTCCCTGTCCCGGGGTCTGATTATCCCATATACTGAAAAGAATTTCATATTGGCTGTTTTGAATTGCATTACCTTTACTGTCACTTAAAAAACCCTGGAAATTTATTACCTGGTTTGTTGTGGCATTTAGACTAAATGGTAGAAAGTATAATAATAAGAAATTTAATATGATTTTGGAAAACTTCTTCATTTTTTTACCTCGTTTGATGGTTTAAATAACTGGCTTCAGTGGAAAAAAATGGTTTTATAACTAATTGAGTTGCACCCATTTAACATCATTAAATAAAATTTTTTCCAAAGAACTATAATATATTATTTAAATTGCATATTTTCCCTTTTCTAATCAAATAACAAATACAAATAATTATCATAAAAATAAAAAGCATACCTATTAAGTAATTTAAATTGTAGCAAATACTAATAAAACAGCCCCCGCCTTCATTTGAATCAACTGTTATAGTATTTTTTAAATCAGAAGCCTTATCATCTTGTATAATTCCAAAAGTTACTAAATGATCAAATTCCAAATGCAGTATGTTATTACTAAATAAACTATAATTTATCTCTTTTAAGCTATAGCCATCATATCCATCTCCTTTTTCAGAAATCCAAACTGGCAGTTTTTCATTATTTTTAATATTTTGAAAAATATCATCATGGACTATTAAAGGTAGATCAATTTTTGGACCAGACTTGATTTTTCTATTTCCATCTGAACTAATAATTGGGTTATAGTAAACATTAGCTCCATCATATTTTCCAGATGCTGCCTTAAATTTAATATTAACTGCAATTCCAGATTTATCAGTCATATAATACGTAACTATAGTTTTTAATAAATCACCTGGCTCTAAAATTTTTAATTCTGCTTTACTCAGGTCAATGTCATAATAATCAGTATCAGAATTATAATTAATATCAGAATTATTTTGATTTCCATTATTTATGATATCAAAGTCATCTATAAAAAGATAATCTAAAGGAATTGGAGGTATATTAATATTCAATTGGTACTCATTTAAATTTGAATCTTTTAAAATAATTAACAGCTTTGTACCACACAATGGATAAAACAGACTCTGGGTTTGTATTTTAGTTTCAATTGCACCGAATTTATCGTAAATAGCTGCTTCTTCAACAGGCAAATCTATCATTTTATTTTCTAAAGAAGCATAAATTTTAAAATTAAACAGACTGCTTTCAAGTAATTCAGAACCATCAAATATGTCATATTTAATTAGATAAGTTATATCACCTTGATTTGGGTTATTATACAACACATGACTAAATGAAAAATGATTTTGCCAGTTGTATTTTAAAGCACCATATTTAGTATATCCTGATAAAGAATAATTATCTATATTTACTAAAAGCATATTATTAAAATTATATGGAATTATTTGCACATCAAAGTTATTATCATATGTATTGAAGCATATATCAAATTTAGGTTTCATAGGATCAAAATCAGATTTAACAAGTTTTATTAAAACTTGATTTTTATTGTTTTCAGGACATATGGCTTTGCCAGATTCATCTTTATATTCATAGGGTTCATAGCCTTTTGCAATTATTATTAGCCGATATTTATCATTATAACCCAATTTTTCAGAAAAACTGTTATTGTCAGCCTGATTTTCTTGTATTATTTCTCCGCTTAAACTACTTAAAATCATATATGTATATTGATCAGATATTTGATAAGGTTCAATTAATAGTGCATTAAGGGTAAAATACCCATTATTTTTCTTTATAAGCGGGGTATTTATAATATGATTATTTGTTAGATTAATTTGTAAAGACTCAAAATATTGATAGTTATTTGATTCAATTTGAACAATATATGTTCCAGGGCTTATTGTTTTGATAATAGAGCTTGAATTTTCAGTTGTTTGCGAAACTATTTTGTTTAAACTACAATCAATAATATTTAATAAATAAGAATCAAATTCTTTATAATCACCATTTAAATTTATTTCAAGGTTGATTAAATCATTAACTAACAGGTAATTAACCTTTACAATGGCATATTGAGAGTTTTGTTTTCCATCATTTACATTAAAAATAAAGTCATCAGATTTAGAATCTTGATTCTTGCAAATATACATATAATTTCCATTCAAGGGGTTTGTAATAATTACATCACCATTTAGGGCAGCCCTTACAATTTTGTATTGTAATATATCACTATCAATATCAACTGACTGCAATTTACCTTGATATACCTGATTTTTATCAACAAGTATTGAGCTGTCGATTGCAACAGGAGGATCATTGATCTCTTGAATATTAATTTTAACTGTAGCATTGGAAGATTCTGAAATATTATCACTTACTGAAAATGAAAATTCATCAAGTCCATTAATATCTGGATTTGGTGAATAAGTAATATCAGGTGGAACACCTGATATACGTCCATTTAGAGGTTGTTTATTGATAAAATATTGAAGATCATCACTATCTATATCAACTCCTGAAAGAGAAAAGCTAATTGATGAATCTTCTTGCATGGTGATTTCTTGATTTCTTGCAATTGGAGGATCATTAACAGGCTTAATAATAAGATTAATTATATTTTCAACTGAAGTTGTTTGAAATCCATCAGTAACTTTAATAGTAAAAGAATCATTTCCAAAATAATTTATAAAAGGGGTATAATAAATAATTCCATTTGAAAATGAAGTCAATCCATGTTCTGGAAGTTTATTAATGGATAATGATATTTCAGAAGGGTCATTATCTGGATCAGTTATCATGACAGGAATTTTAGTCAATGTATCTTCATTTAAAGTATGCTGAAATGAAATTATTACTACAGGCGGATCATTAATAGATTTTACATAAATTGATAGTTCTTTTTCTTCATTGGTTTGTTGTTGTTTGTATATAAAGCTGTCATTACCATAAAAATTTGGATCAGGAGTATAATAATAAAAATTATCATCAATTGTTAGACTGCCAAAACAGGGATTTTTTACAATATCAAATAAAGAGCTAATTTTAGTATCAACAGGCTTATCTTCAGCAGTTATAATATTTGCTGACTGAACACCTATCCAGATTGGTACATTTACAATATTAGAACTTAAAAAACCATCAAAAGCCTGAAAGCTAAAATTATCATGTCCCCAGTAATCACTTTCCGGCATATATGTTGCCACAAAACCATCAATTTTTACTGAACCATGTAAAGGTATATCTTTTATAATCAGGGTAAGCTCGTCATTATCAACATCACTTGCGGATAAGGATATATTTTTTGATAAATTTTCAGGTATTTCAATTAAATCTGAAAGATATGAAACAGGGCTGTCGTTTATTGGATTAATACTAATAGTAATTTGACCAGAAGAAGGCGCACTTTGTCCATCTGATACAGAAAATACAAAAGTATCAATACCATTTTTATTGGCATGAGGGCAATATACAAATTTACCTGTAATTGAATCAACTATTTCAACCCAGCCTTTTTTTGAATTTTTTATTACCTGAAATGAAAGTAAATCATTATCAGGATCTAATGCAATTAAACTTCCTTCAAATGAATTGTCTTCGTCAATTGTATAGGTATTATATTTTGCACAAGGAGGGTCATTTACAGGTAAAATTGTTATTGCCGCCTGAGCTGTTAATGATTCTGCCTGCCCATCTGTGGTATAAAAAGAAAGGCTGTCAATACCATGTATATTTTCATAAGGACTGTAATTTAAAAGTCCGGTACTGGAATCAATCATTAATATCTGGCCCTTTTGTGGTTCAGATGCTATTTTAAAAATAACAGTATCAGAATCAACGTCATTAGATTTAAGATTGATAAATACAGGTTCATCCTCATTTGTTTTTACAGCAATATTATGAGCAACAGGAGCATCATTTACTGGTATAATTGTAATCGATACTATTGCAGTGTTACTATTTGATTCTGAGTCGCTTACCTGTGCAATAAAATAATCCTTCCCATTTTGATTTGCAAAAGGGGTGTAAGAATATGCACAATTAGCTTCATCAAGAATAATTGCAAGACCTTTAGTACTTTGATGAATAATTGAACAGCTTATTGAATCATTATCAACATCAAATATTTGAATATCTCCTAAAATACCCTGATCTTCAGGCACTGAAATATAACTATCTTCAATTGTAGGAGCATCATTTACATTTATAATACTTATTTTAATTACAGCATGATTAGAATAAAGATTATTATCATGCGCAATATAGGTAAATTGATCATTACCAAAGTAATTAGTATCAGGTATATAAATAAGTTCTTGTCCCTGGCCTGATAATTTACCAAAGCAAGGGCTGTCAACTATTTCAAATACAAGTGGATCATCATCAGGATCAGTTGCCATTAAATGAATTAAAAGGTTTTGATCTTCATTTGTTACAAGTGTCATGGATTCTGCAAAAGGACTTAAATTAACTGGTTCAACAATAATATCAATTTCCATCTCTGCTAAATTGATATTATCACTTACTTGAAATAATATTTTATCCCTTCCACTAAAGTTTGGATTTGAAGTATATGTTATCTGGCAATTATTTGAATTAACCATACCATTTAAAGCCTGACCCGCGCTAAAAATTAAATCATCACCATCAACATCAAAAACACTTACATTAAATGTTTTAGGCTCGTTTTCCATTGCATAAACTGGTAATAATTTCTGAATTATTGGAGGATCATTTTCAGGGCTTATTAAAATACTATAGGTCATTTCTTTACCATTAATTTGATATTTAAACTGATCATAACCATAATAATTTAAATCCGGTGTATAAACAATATCTGGGGGTGCCCCTGAAATGTTTCCATGTTCAGGCATTGTAAGAATAATAGCATTTTCAGAAATATTTATGTTTGTGGTCATATCTTCTAAGATACATAAATCTGAAGGTGGATTTACATTGATTGTTATATATCCAAAATCAGAAACAGAAAGCTCATCTTTTACAAAAAATGTAAAAAAATCTTTTCCTTGAAAATCAGTTTCTGGTGTATAAATTAGTTCTGGTATGTTGCCAGATAATGTCCCATGTTCTGGACTGTCCTTAATAATATATGATAATATCTCATTATCTATGTCTTTAGAAGTTAATGTTATATCAAGTGGCTGGTTTTGGATATGTTCATAATATTTATTAATTACTTTTGGAATATCATTTACAGGAAGAACATTCAAAGTGATATTTACAGGCTGGGAAATAAACTTTCCATCAGTAACACAAAAACAAAAGTTATCATTCCCATAATAATTTGAAAATGGATGATAAGTTATAATACCATTTTTTGCATCAATCAAACTTAATTTTCCATTATTAGTTCTGGTTATCAGGCTATAATTTAGTGCATCTGAATCTGCATCAAAGGCTTGAAGTGTGTATATTTTTGGAGTATCTTCAAGAAGTGTAATTTTTGCAGGTATTGCATATGGCATGTCATTAACTGATTCAATACTTAAAGACACAAACGCCTTTTGTGAAATCATTTTTCCATCATTAACATAATAAGAAAAAATATCTTCACCATAATAGTTTAAAGCTGGGGTGTACATGAAAGCTCCTGAGTTTTCATCAATTAAAACAACATCCCCATGCTTTGTTATATCAGAAATAACAAAATTTATATCATCTTGATCTGGATCATAACCTTGAAGATTTCCATTTGCTGCACAGTCTTCGTTTAAGGTTAATGAAACTGGATCTGCATAAGGCGCGTCATTTATAGGCCGGACAGTAATATTAATTAAAGCTTCGTCTGATTTATATATATTATCACTTGCTTTAAACTTAAAAAAATCAAGTCCATTAAAGTCAGAGTCTGGTTTATAAGTAAACAATCCATTTTCTGATTCAATTGATATTATTCCATGTTCAGGGGATTTAGTTAATTCGAAAATAAGCTCATCTCCATCTTCATCAAATGCATTAAAATTACCTTGAAATTTCATATCCTCATTTGTTACAATAAAGCTGTCTTTTGCAGCAGGCGGGTGATTTAATACTCTAAAGGATGCAATAATGGTATGATTATTTCTAATATCTGAAAAAATATAATTAAGCCCTGATATTGAAACAGGATTACTATTAACCAATATTTCATGGACTTCATAGCCGGGATCAGGATTAAAAGAAAAATTCATATTTGATCTGGCTTCAACTGAAACATTGCCATCAGGAATTATTGATCCATTTGATCCAGAAATTGAAGTAATTATAAATGTTTTTTTCTTAAATGAAGCATATATTGTGTGATCATGGTCAATGTTAACAAAAGAATATGTATCACCACTAAATTTTTCATCCTGCCCATCTACAAGCAGCCTTTCGACTTCATAGCCTGAATCTGAATTTATGGAAAAGAATTGAAAGCTGCCCTTGTCAACTGTAATATTCCCTGATGGCTCAATTGTTCCATTTTCGCCAGATGAAACATTTATGGTAAAAACTTTTTTAAAGCTGACAATAATAGAATAGTTTTTCATAACCTTGTCAATTATATATTCATTTTTTGTAAGTAATAAAGGTTCATTATTTAGCAAAAATGTATCAATTTCATAGCCTTTATTTGAGTTTATCACAAATGTCTGACTATCACCCTGGGGTACATAAATATCTCCATCTGGATTAATTTGTCCATTTTCACCACTAATAACTTCAATTTTTTGAATAATACGTATAAATGAAGCTTTTATAGTATGAGGAGAAGTTACTTGTTTGAATGTATATGACTGATCTAAAAGATTTACTGCCATTTCATCTACCATAAGCCTATCTATTAGATAGCCATTATTGGGAAGAATTTGAAAAATTTGATTTTTAGTTTTTTCGACCATAACACTTCCAAAGGGTGTAATCTGGCCATTTTCATCAGCAGCTGCCTGTATCATATACGATGGTATTGGTTCAGTATAATAAGTCAGAGCTTTTTTATTATTTACATTTCCTGCACGATCTTTAAACCGGACATAAATACTTTTCTCTCCAGTTCCTTTGGTTAATTTCCATTGTTTTGACTTTGAGATATTTTCCCATGTACCGCCTTCTTTATAGCTTGTATTGCTAAGAAACATTTCTACAGCACCAGTTGAACCTAAAGTTAAGTTGATATTTCTGCTTGAAGTTTTTTCAGGAACAAGAATAACAGGATTTGAAGGTGGAATTGTATCAATACGAAATGAAATACTTGTAGTGGGGCCAAGGCGTCCTTCTTTATCGATTGGTGCAACATGAAAATAGTATGTTACATCATCTCCTGTTAAATCCTCACTTGTAATCTTTCTGGTTTTAATAGGGTGAATTGATGTTGTATTTTGCATTGTAAATGATAGATTGGAATCTTTTTCAAAGCTTTGATAATATCCTACAATGTCTTCACTTCCATCAATTGGAGGATCCCAGGAAACTGTTATATTTGGATCATTTGATATTTTGTCAGGAATCTGTCCTTTGAAATTATCTCTTGAATTGTGATTTATTAATTTAAACGTATGGCTGGTAGATTGTAAATTTCTAACTGGACCTGGTCTTTTATTGATGCTTTTTTGCTTATATTTGCCTGAAATATTACTAAATTTAAAATGAATTACATTATTTTTTTGAAAACTTGAGGCATCATTGCGGCTTTCTACACCTGAGCCATCAACATTTGCCCATTGACTTATTACATATGAATTGAAAAAAGCTATAAATCTTAGTTGATATGTTATATTTGCATGAATACATTCTAAAGAAAAATATCCATCTTGCTTAACTAATAATCTTCTAACAAAAGGACCATTTTTACGAAACACATCAAGAATTACCTGTTTTGCATTTTCAGGAATTTCAACATGATTGTTTATATAAAAAGATGCTTCTCTTGCTAGATTAAAATCAACCTGGTCATCAATTTTTTTTCCACCTCTTGATTGAGGTGGATAATCCTTTGCATATACAGTTACAATATAATCAAGAACTGGCTGATTATTTGGATGAAACCTTCTTAAGCCATTAACTATAAACATACCTTTATCATTAGTTTTAGCAATACCACAAAAATCAGCCATCCCTTTTGCAGATGCAGAAAATACCTCAATTGAGACCTTTTCCATTGGTGTGCCTTTAACTGCCTCAGTAATACAGCCGAAAATACTTCCAGCTGGTTCAAGTAAAAAATTAAACTTACCCGGTAATTTATCATAAAGAATAATATCAGCATAGTCAGTATGTGCAACACTAATAATATAATCATCAGCAGTTGGCATATTTTGAACAATATATGCCCCAAATTTATCGCTGTAAACTTCATTAAAATAATTTGTAAACTGAGAATAAATAGTTATTTTTGCTTGAAAAACAGGCTTTTTCTCAAAATTATCATTTATTGTCCCTTTTATTTCATTTGATGCATTTAGCACAATATTTTGAGTCAAATCCTGACTTACTGCAATATTTTTCATGGTTACTGTTGCATATTGAGGGTCATTCAGCGGCCATGCCAATAATTTATAATCGATTGCATCAGGTAATCCAGTAATTTCAAAATTTCCATTTTCATTTGTTAATGACCATCCATAAGCTTTGGGATTAGAAGATGAAAAAATTTCAACCTTTACTTGAGAAACAGGTTTATCAGTCTGATCTGAAACATTTCCACAAAATTTATGATTGTTTACTGGCTTAAGTAAAAAATTAATTTGAATGCTCCCACTTGCTACATTTTGCTTAATTTGAGAGGCATAACTATAATCAGGCATTGCTGTGATTTTGTAATCTCTTGATTCAGGAATACCATAAATTTCATAACGCCCTGTTTTTGAGGAGTAAACTCCATTGCCTGCCTTATGAGCAAATGACCAGGCATCAATCCATATATCAGATAATGCTTCTCCCTGTTCATTTGTTACTATACCTTTGATATATGCTGTGTTACTTATTAAAACATCGATATTTTGTGGATTGCTATCAATTGTTGAAACATTTTGTGCAAAAAGTCTGCTTCTGACAGTATTATCTCCATTATAAAAAAATGAACCATGCTTTAAGTCTCTTACTTCAATAATAAAATCATTACTTTTACCAAGACCATAAATTGAATAAAAACCATATTCATCTGTTTGAGCATTACCAAAAGATAAAGTTTTTTCAGACCATGCTTCTACTTGAACACCAATAATTCCGAATCTATTATCATCTATTACTCTGCCTGAAATATCTGATCCCTTATTCAAGGTAAAATCAACAAATATGTCGGGTTTATTATCTGTAATATCAATCAAGAGAGCATTATTTTCACTTAAGGAATTTTTATAATATTGATTTTGATAATTTTGTGACCATGCATAAACTAAATAATCATTTGCAGGAGTCAGCCCTGTTATTGAATAGGAAGCTTGATTGTTATGTTCCAGTTCAACCTTAACGCTGTAATGAAGATTTAAAGAGTGAGTTATTGCATCAACCCAGATAGTATCACCAATATTTGCATTGTATGGAAATATAATTTTTCCTGAAATAATCTGATTATCATCAGTTTTTTTCATTTGAAAAACAATATTTGATATATTTTGTGATGATACATTTAACAGGTCAGCATCCTGCCAGCTGTCCCATCCATCATAAGCTTGATATGGATAATCTCTGGAGAAAATTTCCAGAACATAGTCATGAGATGGCTTTAATCCATTTATTGTATAATCAACAGCATGGTCTGTACCTTTTATTTCTATACTTTTGCTGAAATTTATTGATCTTGACCATGCATTTATACGTATTTCACTGTCTTTTTCCAGACCTAAAACTGTCCCACTTATGCTTCTTAATGGCTCTTGTAAACTAAAATCAACTGAACTTGAATCCTGCTTTAAAACTAATATCTGAGATGAATTAATATATTTTTCTGGAAATATTGATATTTTATATGTTCCAGGCATTAGTCCTGTAAGAGTATAATTTACAAACTGGTTTAAATCACTTGTTGAAACCCATTTGCCATCACCATCTATCAAGCTTGCTTCAATATAGATATCAGAAACAGCTACTCCTTTATATTCGATTAATCCAGTTATTTTAAGGCCTTTTTTGAGTATTATATTTCGATTTATGCTATTTAAATCTGCTTGAGGTGAAACACCATCTGCTAAAGTCCAGTCATATACAGTATCATTAAAAATATCATTATCTTCATTATCTCTATAATAAGCTGATAAATAAGAGCTGTTTAAAATAGAGATAATATAATCATCTGCATTTAAATCAAGGCCGGTGATTTCATAGAAACCATTAGTATCAGTGGATACATCACCACCAGAATTACTTTTTTCAGACCAGATATTAATCCATATTCCTTCAGGTGCAGGATTATCTTTATTTTCTATAAAAATTCGACCTTGAATTACAGGCCCCTTATCCAAAACAAAATTAATATCTTTCTGATTTCCGCGCCTTAAATTCAAAACATTTGCATTATCAATTAATTCTTGTTTATCAAAATATTGAGAAGGATAATCATCAGGAAAGCATGAAATAACATAATCATCACCAGGAGGCAGATTAGATATAGTATATTGTCCAAATTCATTAGATACTGTTTCGCCATATTTTGTAGCAGATTCAGAAATTGACCATGCAGCAATATGCACATTTTTTAAAGGACTATTATTAATATTTTTAACAGTACCTGAAATAAAGCTGTTAGATAATAAATAAAAGTTTACATCAAGTTTTCCAGTTGGTATTAAACTGGCATCATCGATATTAGAAACCTCAGGGTATGCCTGAATCAAATATGACAGATTATCCACACTTACGCGATACCCCGATTCATTTGCATCTTCTTTACTAACCAATTGTAAAGCATTAATTGTATAAACTCCATTTTCATCTGTTAGAGCTCGACCACCACAATTTAAAACATCAGACCAGGCATTAACCCATACGCCCTGAACTGCCTTATTCTTTTGTTTATCATAGACATATCCTGCAATTAAAAAGTCATTTTTGGAATTCATAATAATATCAATATGTTTTAAAATTGGATATTCTGGAATAACTGGAGTTGCTTTTTCAATAGAAAATTCGCTAAAATCGGGAATATCTATTCCTTGTATTTTATCATCTGGTAAATAATAATAAAATAAAGCATTTAAATTATCTGACCATGCAGATACATAATAAGAATATAAAGGATCAAGGTTTGTAATTGTATACCTTCCATCATGATCAGACATTACACTTGTGCCAAATGAAATACTGTTTGAAAAAACATCAACACTAATACCTTCAATACCTTGAATGCCATTGTGAACTCTTCCTTTGATGCCATGACTAAATTTTCTATTAAGAGTAAAATTAATATTTTCAAGATTATTATCTAATGTTGAAAGGTAATCAGCAATATCATGATGTGTTTTTAGATTATAAAACTGACCCTGGTAATTATTATCGTCAATTGGCGGCCATACACACGCAATTAAATTATTTTCCTCAGGAAGATTTTCAATTGTATATTTTCCAAATTCATCAGATAGTCCACTTTTAATAAACTGGTTTATACGCCATATTTCAACACGATATTTAAAAAGTCCCTTTCCAGTGTCTTCAGCACGGACATAGCCCTTGATTGATCTATTTATTTTAGTCTTAAATTGAGCCTTAATATTAAAATCCATGTTTGCAATCATGGCAAATTGTGAAAGAGAACCCTTTGATTCCCCATTTACCAATATATTATCTATTAAATAACCATCATTGGCTTTTATATCAAAAATATGATATGAGCCGTCCCTAACCTGCCACATCCCTGTTGGTGTGATAAAGCCCCCATTTTCTGCACTTGCTGAAAGATTATAAGTTATTATTGAATTAAATCGAGCCTCAATTTCATGGTTTGCGTTAACATTGGTAAATACATAATAATCCTTAGGTCCAATAGAATAACCATCAATTAATACATCACAGACTTCATAGCCTTCATCCGGGTTTATTATAAAAATCTTATACTGCCCCTGTTGTATTTTAAGCTCGTTATATGCATTATTTGGTGCTATCTCTCCGCCAGTATTTGTTTTGATTCTTATTATAAAATTTTCCAGTTCTTTAAATGAAACATGGATTGTATGATCCTTTGAAATGTCCCAAAAAGTATAAAGTGGAAGTTTTCCAAGTGAAATATTGTCTACTAAAACATCTAAAACCTCATACCCGGAATCTGGATTAAAAATATAGGTCTGACTTTCACCTTTAGAGAAAAGACTTTCACCTGATGGATTAATAGCTCCATAATTTTCAGAGCTTGCTTTAATTTTAAATTTTTTAAAACTGACACTAATGGTGTGGTTTTCAATAATATTCCAGAATATATAACCACTTATAGGGCCATGAGAAATATCATCAATAATGACATCCTCAATACCATAACCATTATCTGGAGAAATAACAAATGCTTGAAAGCCACCCATATCGATATTAATCTGACCACTGGGCTCAATTTTACCATTAATTCCGGAACTGGCAATAATTACAGGTTTTCTTTTAAATAATGCAGTAATTTCATTTTCTTCTTGAACATTAAAAAAGGTATAGTTTTCAAGCGGTGCAATTTCTTTTGAATTGACAATCAATCTGTCAATTTCAAATCCAAAATTTGGATGAATTGAAAAAGACTGATCCTCACCTTCGTTAACTAAAACATTTCCAAAAGGCTCAATTTTGCCATTTTCTTCTGCATGAGAATAAATAGTATATGATGATGATTCAAAGCTTGCATATATTGTGTGATTTTCATGTATGTTTTGAAAATAATATTGATTAACAATAGTTTTAGAAACATCATCTACAATAATATCTGAAATACGATATCCAGGATAGGGAACAATGTTAAAAATTTGATAACCTCCCATATCCACCTGAATTTGACCTGATGGGTTAATATATCCATTTGCTGCAGCATAGGAAATAATAACAGGCTTTTGACAAAATTTAACTTCTATTTCATGATTTGATGAAATTTCTCGAAATGTATATTGATTTCGGACTCCAATAGAAACATGGTCAATAATTAGATCTTCGATCTGAAATCCTTGTTCTGGTTCAATAATATAATTAAGCTCACTGCCTTTTATTAAAACTTTTATACCTTCAGGAAATATTTTGCCGCCCTTACCTGAAACTGCATTGATTTCAAATACTGGTAAAGGCTCGAATTTTGCCGCAATTGTATGATCTGATGAAATATTTTCAAAAGTATAAGTTGATAAAATTCCTTTGGATTCGCCATCTATAATAACATCTGATACCTGATATCCATTATCAGGTTTAAAAACAAAAATCTGATCTTCTCCATTTTTTAATTCTATTAAACCGGCAGGATCAATGTAGCCATACAGGCCTGGAGTAGCTATAATACTATAATTACATTCAGAAAAAATGACCTTTATTGTGTGGTCTGTAGAAAGATTATTAAACCTATAATAAGGAAAAATATCCTGATTCATATCATCAACAAAGACAGATTCAATACAATAGCCATCATTAGAGCTAAATTCAAACTCCTGATTTTGACCTTTGCTGACCCAAATTTCATCCTCTGGATTAATAGAACCATTACCCACTGCCACAGCCTTTATTAAAATCATTTTTTTAAATATTACTGATATTTCATGATCAGATGACAGGTACCAGAATGTGTACCTATCTGTAGGTTCTATATTATTTCCATTCACTAAGACTGTATCTATTTCAAAGCCTCTATCTGGTGTTATTATAAATTCCTGGTTTGTTCCCTCATTAACAATTACATTTCCACCGGGGTTAATTGAACCATTTTCGCCTGCGATTGAATTAATTATATATGTTTTTTGCTCAAATATGACATTAATAGTATGGTTTGCATCAATATTTTCAAAGATATAATAATCTATGATGCCATGTGATATCTGGTCAATAATAACATTAGATACAATAAAACCCTGTTCAGGTTTTATTATAAATAGCTGACTTTCACCTTCTTTAATATTAAGACCATCAGGAATAACACTACCCTTGCCTGTAGTAAATGCTTTTATTTGAAATGTTTTTAATTGATTTAAAATTTTAATATTGACTGTATCTTGTGCGTGCATACCAAAGGTATCAGTTACAGTTAAAAGAAATGTAATTAAAATATCATTGTTATTTATTTCTGGGGCAATAAATGATGGATTAAAAGCATAATAATCAGAGAGTAAAACATCTGGGCCATTTAATTGAAGCCATTCATACGATTTTATTTCATCATCAATTCCTGATGAATTTGATGCATCAAGTACTACCTTTAAGCCTTCATTAACATTTTGATCAATTCCTGCATTGGCTATAGGAGGATCATTAATACCTATTACTGATATTGTAATTTGGGCTGTATCCTGACTATATGGACTATCGACTCCATTTTCAACAGTTGAAACACCACTGGTACCATTTATTTGATTTTGACTTTGATCCCAGGCTCTAAAAGTTAAGCCTTGTGTATTATTTCCAAAATAGTCAGGTTCTGGAATAAATCGAATAAATGTGCTATTATTATCTGCTGCCAGTAAAATTGCGTTTGAATCAGATATCCCGATTATATCAATCCATGTTGCTCCACTATTAATACTATATTGCCATTTTCCATTTACATTAATTACGCCAGTTAAAGCAATACCTACTTTTTCATTGTCATTGACATCAAAAATACCAGCTTTTCCAATACTGACAAGAATACCAGAAATAATCGTACCAGGATTGTCTATGGCATCTTCCAATATGTCATTTAAGTGAAATCCCTGGCTTGCTAAAAGTTGAGGAGAGCTATTAGCTGATTTTTTTATTACATAACTGGAATCATTATACGCGACATAGTTTTCACCACTTAATGGTTTCGGGGGAATAGGCTGCCCCGCAGTAACTTCTAATTTGTGCTTCTCACCTGCACCATTGCCGCCAATCACACGATAACTTCGATTTGGCATTTTTATTTGGGCTGAGAGAGTTGTTTCATTGATAACTAATAAGATAAAAGTATAAAGAAAAATAGTCAACCATGAAAACAATATACCAATTACAAAAATATAGCATAACTTTAAAAAGATATTTATCCTCATTATTCAAAACCCCAATCAGATTTTTCAAATATATTTGAAAGATCAATACTAAATTCAAAATGAACATCAGCTAAATAACTGATATTTGATTTATTATTTGGACTTATACGTTAGTTTATTATCTATACCTACACAATACATGCTAAATTCCGAATTTATTATCGGATTGTACTGTATTTTCTTGATGCCATTGCAATTTTTTTGGGTGTGTCCCAACTTTTACACATAACAATATTTAACTAAAATTATAAAAAAGGGTAGAGAAAAAAAAAGTTAGTATTATTAGCCTAAATGATTTAGCTCCATAGAAGCGAAATCTTTGTAGAAATATTGATGGCATAGTATTTATAGCACCATAAGATCGAAATCTTTTAAAATACACACAAACAATCATACGCATGTTTTATTTTAATAGGATTGCATCCAAGAATTAATTTAATAGTTTTTTCCTGTATATGAAATGAATTGAGTGTAACCAAAATTGACAGTTTTAAAAGATAAAGGCATGCCTTGTATATTCTTTAAATTTTGGGGTAGATTGATAAAGCCCAGGGCGAAGCCCTGGGTAATGAACTACGATGATCTTAGCCCTGAAAGGGCGCATTAATAATTAATTCGTATATTAATTCGC
>Ga0272440_1001714_pt1 | contig 17715 bp, 11 predicted proteins | sample SSMMMBAug17_FD_192440 | JGI IMG/M metagenome (GOLD analysis project Ga0272440, IMG submission 192440) | Marine sediment archaeal communities from Little Sippewissett salt marsh, Falmouth, MA, United States - SSM-MMB-Aug17 | ecosystem: Environmental > Aquatic > Marine > Wetlands > Sediment ...
CCATGGACTGTCATAATCATCTTGAAATCTTTTAGATTTTTGTTTTTTATTTTGCATATGATCCTTTCAATATGAACTTTTGACAATCGTTAAAAATAATAATTTTAGCAAATAATTATTATTGTTTAAAGTTAACTTTTAGTTTATCTATAACTAAAAAGCTGAATTGAACGATTCTTATGACCAGTGTTGTAACTACTGGAAAAATTTGGCAATTTGGAAAATTAGAAAAAAGTTTATTTATAAAAGACCCTAATCAAATTTCTGCTAATAGAGAACTACAAGTTGTATTTGACACCTTAAATTGGGTATTTAGCGAAATTACAAATTGAAAATATAATTTAAAAAGTCGTTACATATATAAAGGGTGTTTAAAAGTATTATTATTTTCTCAATAAAAATAATAGGTTAAATACAAAAAATCAAAATTTCAAATATTGACTTAATTCTTTGTTATTATAAATAATAATTGCAATCTTTTAAACACCCTTATATAGCGTTAATTTGATAATGAATGAATAAAAAATGAAAATTTTAAATAGATTTAATGGGAAAAATATAAAAAAAAAGAATCACAAATCCCCAATGGTCGATGATATACCAGAAAATGTCAGACAATGGCTCAGGTCATGCTCTGTCTAAAATGAAAAACTTTCAAAATATGATAAATTAGTTAATAATTCCATGGAGGATAAATAATGAAACAAATATTAATACAGGAAGTAAACAAACGAATAAGGTAATATATTATCCACTCATTATAACGAGGAACCCCTATTTTTCTTTATAACATCATAATATTTCATAATTACCTCAAACAGTTCTTCCTGTCGTAGTGGTTTTTTTAATACTTCATTGCATCCGGAATCGAGGCTTTTCTGAATTTCTTCAGTTGAAACACTTGCAGTAAAAGCAAAAATAAGTGTCTTTTGTTTTCCCTTTTCTTTTTCGAATTTTCTGATGAGTTTTGTAGCTTCATAACCATCCAATTCAGGCATTCGAATATCCATCAAAACAAGATCGTATTTATTGGATTTATAAAGTTCCACTGCAATATTTCCATTTTCAGCAATGTCGATATTTACAGGGTATGTTTTCAAAAATAATTCAACAATAATACGGCTGTATTTCATATCTTCAGCCAGAAGTAAACGTAATGGGTTTATTGCTGTAAAATAATTATCATTATGTATGAACGATATTACTTGCTTTTGTTCTGATTTCTTTGCATTACCTTCAATGCCCAGTCTGACTGTGAAAAAAAATGTGCTCCCCTCATCTACTACACTTTCGACCCATATTTTTCCTCCCATAAGTTCAACTAATTTTTTGGAGATAGTAAGTCCCAGACCTGTGCCTCCATATTTGCGGGTAGTTGTTGAATCTGCCTGTGTAAAGCATCCAAAAATATGACCATATTTATTTTCTGGAATTCCGATCCCTGTATCAGAAACTGAAAAAAGAAGATCAACCCATTTGTCATCAATAATTTCTATAGTTTGGCAGTTTATTGTTATTTTACCATCCCTGGTAAATTTAATTGCATTACCCACAAGATTGACCAGTATTTGACGTAAGCGATTAAAATCACCTTGCAATATGTCTGGGACATGGTTATTAATTTTCCAGTATAATTCAAGCCTTTTTTTATTGGCTTTTGATATCATCAAATCATAAGTAGTTCTCATTAAATCACTAAGTCTGAAACTGATTTCATCAATATCAATATGACCGGATTCTAACTTGGAAAGATCAAGAATATCATCAATGAGTTTTAAAAGTATATTTCCATTATCAACAAAAATAGAAACATACCTTTTTTGTTCATCAGTCAATTTTGTATTCAATAAAATATCTGCCATACCTATAATAGCATTCATAGGTGTTCTGATCTCATGGCTCATGTTGGCAAGAAATTCACTTTTAACCTTGTTGGATAACTCAGCAGCCTCTTTTGCCTTTTTCAGTTCCTGAAATGCTTTTTCCAATTCTTGATGCATCCTTTTTCGTTCTGTAATATCCCTCAAGGATAATAGATAGGTTTTATTTTTTTTCCAAAGAATTTCTACCTTATTAATTTCACATACAATTTTTTCCCCTGTCTTTTTTAAGATTGTAATTTCTCTATTAGTATTAGTTCCTAATGGAAAACCAAATGATTCACCAACAAATTCATTTTTTTGAATACCAAATAATGATTCAGCAGCAGGATTTATAAAATAACAAATGCCACTAATATCAACAATTAGAATAGGGTCTGGTATATTATTGATGATATAAATCAAATCCTCGAAATTTTGGATATCATTCATATTGTCCTCGACACCTTGTTTTGTTTTATTATTTCATAGTATCTATATATCAAATTATAAAGATATTGTTTGTGAATTGGTTTACTTAAATGTTCATTGCATCCTGAATTTAGACATTTCTGAACTTCTTTTTTTGTTGCACTTGCAGATAAGGCAAAAATTGGAATATTGGACAAACCTTTTTCTTTTTCTATATTTCTAATCCATTTTGTGGTTTTATAACCATCCATCTCTGGCATTCGTAAATCCATCAATACAAGATCATAATAATTGGGTTTAAATTTTTTAATAGCAATTTTTCCATTATCAGCAAGATCAATATTGATAAAATCTGATTTTAAAAAATTCTTAACTATCAAAGAATTAATCATTTGATCTTCTACCAGAAGTATTTGCATAGGTCTGGTTTTACTAAAATAATTATCTTGTTGTAATAAAGAAAATAATTGGTTTTCTGAATCATTTTTTATATTGATAGGATTTTTTGTTGATTTCAAATCATCAGCATCTTTTTTTAAATCGACAATTTCAAGGTTTACAGTAAAATAAAAAGTGCTTCCTTTACCCACCTTACTTTCACACCATATTTCCCCCCCCATCAATTCAACGAGATTTTTTGATATAGTAAGGCCAAGTCCTGTACCACCATAAACACGGGTTGAGGATGAATCGACCTGGAAAAAACTACAAAAAATAGAATTTATATTTTTATCTTGAATTCCTATTCCTGTGTCTGATACAGAAAAAAGAATTTTTATTTTATTATGCTTTTTATATTCTGCCAATGAGCATTTAATCATAATTTTACCTTGTTCAGTAAACTTTATGGCATTTCCTAACATATTGAAAATGATCTGCTTCAAACGCTTCTCATCACCCTTAATAGTTGTTGGGATGCGGTTGTCAATTATCCATTTTAGGGACAGGTTTTTTTCATCGGCTTTTGTTGTTAACAGTTTACACGTATCTTGTACTAATTCAAATATATTAAAATCAATCACTTCTAATTGAATATTTTCAGTATCTAATTCGGAAAGATTAAGAATATCCTCAATAAGATGTACAAGTATATCTGCACTGTAAATAATTTTATCAGCATAATATCTCTGTTCTTCATTTAACTCAGTAAGTTCTAACAGTTCTGTCATGCCTATAATACCATTCATGGGTGTTCTGATTTCATGACTCATATTGGCAAGGAATTCGCTCTTTGCTTTATTTGCTATTTCTGCAATTTTTTTTGCCTTTTTTAATTCAAAAATAGTTGCTTCAAGCTCATTGTTAACAGCCATTAATTTTTCTTCTCTTTTTGTGATATCTCTAAGAGTTAATAGATAGGCTTTTTCCCCACTCCAGATAATTTCAACCTTATTAATTTCAGCAATAAACTTTTCACCTGATGGTCTTAGAAAAGTAATCTCTTTAATGACTCCTTTGCCCAATGGAAATCCAAATAATTCACCCTTTAGTTCTTTTTTTGTATATCCAAAAAATGATTCAGTTGCAGGATTTAAAAATAAGATAACACCTTCCAGACTAACAATTATTACAGGATCTGGGAGTTTATCAATAATTAATGCCATATCATCAATTTGATTCATCTTTTTCCTTTTATATTAGTGGACAAAGTGGACAATGAACTGTTTTTTGTCCACTACATCCACTTTGTTAAACATTATCCAGTCCAAGATCTATTTTCAAATCGTTTTTATCTGAAAGATTGCCAATATATTTTTGTACAGGTTCAGGCAATTCTTTAATTAAAGTAGGAATGGCAAGAATTTTATTCTTTTCAGCAAGTTCAGGATGTTCTTCAATATCAATAATAGTCAAATTATAGGAATTTTTCAAATATGTTTTACAAAGGCTGGTCAGATTTTGAATAGCAGTTTTATTGACATTTCCCTGCCCTGCAATATAGAGTGTGAATACATATTTTTTCACTTCAATTTCTCCCTCTTAAATATAATTATTTATCAAACATTTTATTGAGTTGATCTTTTTCTTCAACAAATGATTCAACAGGAGTGCCAAGTATAATATTTCTCCCTCTTAAATATAATTATTTATCAAACATTTTATTGAGTTGATCTTTTTCTTCAACAAATGATTCAACAGGAGTGCCAAGTATAATATTTCTCCCTCTTAAATATAATTATTTATCAAACATTTTATTGAGTTGATCTTTTTCTTCAACAAATGATTCAACAGGAGTGCCAAGTATAATATTACTAACAGAATTAAAAGGTTTACCAATTTTTAAACCATTCGAATCAATGGTGAATTCAAATATTGATTTATAATGCTGAGAGCCGCGCATTTTAATGACAGCAATTCCACGCCGCAAATCTCCTTTGATTTCTACGTATCTTAGCAAGATAATAATATCTGTAATGGTTGAAATATGAGCTTCTGTTATAGAGTCACCCCCAGCTAGCTTTGGTGTTGTGCTGGTAAAAAGGCTGCAAATCTCTTCTTGTTTGACAAAAGAGGTCAGTCCAATAACAAACTCACGAAAAATCCTTATACCTGCCACACGTTCCATTGCTGAAACACTATCAATAATAAGGCGTCTGGGTTTAAATTTTTTAATTTCTTTCTGGATTAATAATAGATGTTCTTCCAATCCTAATGCTTCTGGATACAGACAGATTACATTTAAAAGTCCTTCATTTTCCCATTTTTCAAAATCCACATTCCATGATTTTGCATTTCGCATTAGCTGTTGTTTTGATTCTTCATATGCAAACATGATAATTTTTTCATTATTTTGGCAGGCATTTTTAACAAAAGTAGCACACATTAGAGTTTTTCCACAGCCTGTAGGACCAGAAATCAACATAACAGAATCTCTGAAAATACCGCCATTTGTTATCTGATCAAGTTTATTGTTTCCAGTGCTGCATCTTACATTGGATGATGACTGTTTAAGTTCTCTTTCTGAAAGTGCCATTATAATGATGCCATTTTCAGTTATTGTAAATGGAAACTCACCCTTTTCATGAGTTTTTCCGCGCATTTTCATTATTTGAATTGTTCGACGAACCTTTTCGTCTTCAAGTATATTTCGCAGTATGATAACATTATCAGAAATAAATTCTTCAATGCCATATCGTGAAACATTACCATATTCACTTGTTCTTTCAGCGGTAAAAATAACAGTACATCCTTGTTCCTTAAATGTATTGATAATTCTTGCAATTTCTCTTCTAATTATAAGGTTTTTTGTAAATTGATGGAAAAGAGAACCAATAGAATCAATAACAATGATTTTGCCATTTATCTCTTTTAAAGCGTATTCAATTCTAGTAATCAATGCTTTAAGGTTATATTCACCAATCTCTTTTACAGAATCTACATCTGGACAAGCATCAATAAGTTTCAATTTTTTCTGTTCGATCAGTTGATCAATATGCCAGCCAAGTTCTTTAAAATTTAAGACAATATCATCTGGTTTTTCTTCCATAGTAACAAAAACTCCAGGTTTTTCAAATTGAGTAATGGAGCGATGTAATAATTCATATGCTAAAAAAGTTTTTCCTGAACCAGAAGATCCTACAATTAAAGTGGCTCTTTTTTCAGTAATCCCACCATGAGTTATATGCTCTAATCCTTCAATTCCTGTTGGATTTTTTTTTAGAGTTGTTAAATTTTTATAATCATTCATATTTTCTCCATTTTTAGATGGTTATTTGTTTTGTTTAGAACCCCAGATCAGCAGCCAATTGATCTACTTCTGCCAAATCACCAATAATTCGAACTTCAGGTAATGGTTTAATTTTGATAAGTGTAGGAATAGCATTTATTCTGTTTTTTATTGCCATTTCAGGGTTCTTTTCTATATCAACAATCTCAAGATTATAGTTATTTATAAAATTTTTTTCACAAAATAGTTTCATATTTTTTATAGCCCTATTTCCCAGTAAATCGACTCCTGCAACATATAATTGAAAAATATTATTATCCATTTAAACCTCCTTCCCCAAATAACTGTTTAAGCTTTTCTGTTTCAGGAATACTAACACCAGTAGGGATCCCTAAGATGATATTTTGCATATTTGTAAATGGCTTTCCAATATGCAATCCATTTGTATCAATTTCAAATTCTCGAATTTCTTTTTCATGCTGAGATCCCCTCATTTTTATGACAACAATTCCACGTCTCATAATGCCATTAATTTCAACATATCGCATAAGAAAAATGGTATCTGTTATTGTGCATATATGATGTTCTGTGATGGAGTTTCCACCTGTCAGGGTTGTTGTTGTGCTGGTTAGAATACTGCAAATTTCTTCCTTTTTAACATGAGATGTCAAACCAATAATAAACTCACGAAAATTGCGTGAAGAAGCTATTCTTTCCATAATTGAGATACTATCCATAATCAAGCATTGAGGTTTAAATTCATCAATCATAAGTTTAATTGACAGCAAATGCTCTTCTAAACTCATGATTTCAGGATAAACACTATGAATTTTCAAAAGGCCTTTTTTTTCCCATTTTTCAAAGTCAATTCCAAAAGACAAAGCATTTCGTAAAAGTTGCTGTCTGGATTCTTCATAGGCAAATACAATTACTTTTTCATTATTTTTACAGGACTCGTTAACAAATGTTGCACAAAGAAGTGTTTTTCCGATTCCAGTTGGACCACTAACAAAAATTATAGAATCTTTAAAAATACCGCCGCCAGTCATAGTATCCAACATTTTATTACCTGAACTAAATCTGATATTTGATGAAGACATTTTTAATTCAATTGCTGACAGGGTTAGTATTTTTATACCATTTGGGGTAATAATTATTGGAAATTCACCATTAACATGAGAATCGCCCCGCATTTTTAATATTTGAATGGTTCTGCGAATTTTTTCGCCTTCCAGAACTGATCTAAGTATAATAACATTATCAGTAACAAATTCTTCAATTCCATATCGGGAAACATCATCATAATTTTTCAGACGTTCTGCTGTAATAATAATAGTCAATCCCATTTTTTTTAATTCATTGATAATCGTGTTGATTTCCCTTCGGATTATGCGTTTGTTTTCATATTGATGAAACACTGATGCAATGGAATCTATTATAACAAATTGTGCTTTTACTTTTTCTACTGCATATTTGATCTGAATGATCATTCCTTTTAAATTAAAATCTCCCAATTCTATTTCATTATTAGCATTATAAGACATATCAATAAGAGCAAGTTTTTCATCCTTTACAAATTGAGCCATTTCCCATTTTAATTTAATAAAGTTTTTTACAATGTCCTCTATGGTTTCCTCCATAGTGATAAAAACACACGGCCTTTTAAATTGTGTAATTGAGCGTTTTAGAAGCTCAATCGAAAAAAAGGTTTTTCCAGAACCAGAAGTTCCGGTAATAAGTGTTGCCCTGCCTTTAGGTAATCCCCCTTGAGTAATATAATCAAAGCCTTCAATTCCTATTGGAATTTTTTCTGGGGGGCTTAAATTTTTTATTTGATCGTAATTTATCAATTTATTTATAATCTCCTTTGATAATTTTTTATAAAATAAAATTTGTATTTGTTCAAATGGCCGAAAAGATGATAAAGTCTAATGTTTCAAACGCAGGTCGCATATTGTCCCCATAATTTCAAGAAGCAATAATCTGGCATCCAGGGAAAAAGAATTTGCATCAGATGGAAAAAAAGTTTTAGTTGCTTCTTCAAGAACCTGTATATGAAGATGTATAATATCTTTTGCCATAAATTTATGATCTGACATTTTTTTTGCTATTGATTTTAAAAGCGTTGAAGGCGTTTTTTCTTTTAACCGAATCGCACGAATATAATTAACAAGCAAACGCCTATATTCAGGAATTAAATCTTGAGCAACACTGTCATTAGGTTTAAATACTTTTATTTTGTTAGGTTCTTCAGGTTTATTATACGAATAAAGCTGTCGCTTTATAGATTCAGTTTTTTTGTAAAGATTGACATATAGAGCAACTTTTGATTGTATCAATTTAGGATTAATCGGCTTATTCAAATAGTCCAATGCTCCGATTTCAAAACCCAAAGCAATATCTTTTTCATCTGTATGAAATGCAGAAACGCAAATAATAGGAATATCTTTTGTTTTTTCACTACCTTTTATCAGCTTTGCAAGTTCAAAACCATCCATTTCAGGCATTTGAATATCCATAATAATCAGGGCAAAATTTTTTTCCATTAGTTTTTTTAGCGCCTTTTTACCAGAATTTGCAGTTATCAAATTGTAATCAGGTTTATTCAAAAGATTTTCAAGTGCCATTAAATTTTCTTTTAAATCATCAATTAATAAAATATTAACACTTTCAATGTGATCTGAATTACTGTTTGTTTTCATTGTTTTCCTCTATTTAATTTTTTGATATATTTTTTGATTATCATCTAATGATTTATATTTATACCTTAAAGATGTATAATTCAAGCTTTCTTTTTCACCAATGCAAAGAAATCCAAAATTACACAGGCTTTTGTCAAAGAGATTAATAACATTTTCTTGTAAAATTTTGTTAAAGTAAATCAAAACATTTTTACATAAAATAACGTTAAATTCATTAAATGAACTATCTGTTACCAGATTATGTTGAGCAAAAACAACATTTCTTTTTAATGATGAATTAAATTTAGCATTGTTATAATGAGCAGTATAATATTTTGAAAACTCCTCCTTTCCGCCGGCAGTGATATAATTTTGAGTAAATTTTTTCATAGATTCCAGTTTAAATATCCCTTGTTTAGCTTTTTTTACAACCATTTCATTCATATCAGTGGCATAAATTTTACTCCGGTCATAATAACCTTCTTCTTCAAGTAGTATTGCCATAGAATAGACCTCTTCACCAGTTGAACAGCCAGCATGCCAGATTCTTATAAAAGGGTAAGTTTTAAGCAAGGGTAAAAATTTTTTTCTGAAAATTTTAAAAAAATCTGGATTTCGAAAAAATTCAGTTATATTGATAGAGAGATCATAAAAAAAATTTTGCATAAATTCTGGATTATGAAAAATTTTTTCCTGAAGGCCTGATATGGTGTCAATTTTTTCTAAACTCATCCTTTTATTTAGCCTTCTTTTTATAGATGCAAGAGCATAGTTTCTGAAATCATAGCCGTATATGCGGTAGATTCCCTCAAGGAGTAATTCAATCTCTATGTTGATTATTTCTTCTTTCATTTATTCAGGTATTTCTAATTGGAAGCAATTTACTTAAACAACCAAACCCTTAACAAAGAAATCATCTGCTCACTTTTTATAGGTTTTGCAATATAATCAGAGGCCCCAGCCTGAATACATTTTTCTCTGTCTCCTTTCATTGCCTTAGCAGTAAGCGCAATAATAGGCAGATTTTTGAACTTATTAATCTTCCTGATTTTTCGGATTGTTTCATAACCATCCATTTCTGGCATCATGATATCCATCAATACAATATCAGTGTCAGGATTTTCTTTTAAAAGGCTTATTCCCTCCTTACCACTTTCACGATAAAGAACGTTCATTTCCTGTTGATCTAATAGAGAGTTCAATGCAAATATATTCCGAACATCATCATCAATAATAATGACTTTTTTACCGGCGAGTGCTGGATCTTTTAGATAAAACTTTTTTAACATTTTCTTTTTATCTTCTGGAAAGTTTTCTTCGACCCTGTGTAGAAACAATGAGGTTTCATTAAGCAGTCGCTCCATTGAATCCGCACCTTTTATTATGATAGTTTCAGAAACCTTTTTAAGTTCTGTTTCTTCTTTTTCAGACAGTTCTTTTCCAGTATAAACAATAATGGGAAGATCATTAATATTAAGGTCTTTATTAATTCGTTCAATCAGCTCAACACCAGAAATATCAGGAAGTCCCAAATCAATCACCATACAGTCAATTTTTTCTTTTTTAAGAACTTCAAGTGCGTCTTCACCTGTTTCAACAGCTATTGTTTTAACATCACCATTTCCAATAAGCTCAATAATAGATTTTTGTTGAGTTTTGTTATCCTCAACCACAAGCAATGTTTTGACATCTTTTTTGATATATTCATTAATCTTTTCAAAAGCCTTAGCCAGACCTTCAGAAGTTACTGGTTTTGAGAGAAATGCAATAGCGCCCATTTTTAATCCACGTTGATGTTCATCTTCAACACTGATAATATGAACTGGTATATGTCTTGTATCCATCTGATGTTTCAATCTGTCAAGAATGGTCCATCCTTCCATATCAGTTAATTTGATATCAAGTGTAATGGCATCAGGTTTATAGGTTTGAATCAGAGCCAATGCTGTTTCACCTCTTGTTGCAATCAATCCCTTAAACCCTTTTTTATTTGCCATATCCAGCATTATCCTGGCAAATTTTTCATCATCCTCGATAATTAACACCACCTTATCATCTGGTTTAATGTTATCCCGATCATCTGGCACTTCAATTTCAGTAACAGTTAATTTTTGCATTGCAAAAGATTTGCTTTCATGAATATTGTGTTTAATTTTGGGAGCAGTTGATTTTGTTTTGATGGGTTGTGATTCAGGTAGATTGAAAAATCCTGATTCAACATAACTTTGAGCAATATAAAAGGTAAAAGAGCTGCCTTTGCCATGTTCACTTTCCAAAACAATTTCTCCACCCAAAAATCGAGAAATTTCTCTGCTGATTGAAAGCCCCAGACCTGTGCCGCCATATTTTCTGCTTGTCGTACCATCTGCCTGTTGAAATGCTTCAAAAATAAGCATACGTTTATCTTCATGGATACCAATACCTGTATCCTTCACTTCAAATCCAATTACTATATTTGCATTATTGAGTAAATCATTATCATTGCTCCATCCTTTTTTAGCACTGTACATATTTAAAGTAACGCTGCCCCTTTCAGTAAATTTAAATGCATTGGAAAGTAAATTTTTAAGTATCTGCTGCAACCGCTTTTTGTCTGTTCTGATAGTATCAGGCAAATTATTATCAAGATAAACAATAAAATCAATTGCTTTTTCTTTAGCTAACTGAATGAAACTTTTTTGTGCCCAGTTTTGTATTTCCACAAATCTGATTTCACTTAATTCAATGGACATCATACCTGCTTCAATCTTGGAAAGGTCGAGAATATCATTGATCAGGGAAAGTAGTTCAGAACCTGATGTATAAATAGTTTCTGCAAATTCAACCTGTTTATCACTAAGATTACTATCCTGATTTTCAGTAAGGAGCTTTGCCAGAATCAAAAGACTGTTTAATGGTGTTCTTAGTTCATGACTCATATTTGCAAGAAACTCTGATTTGTATTTAGATGTAAGTGATAATTGTTCTGCTTTTTCTTGAATAGATAATCTTGCCTGTTCTACCTCTTTATTTTTCTGCTCTACTTCATCTTTTTGTGAGGCAAGCTTTTGAGTTTGTTCTTCAAGCTCTTCATTGGCTTTTCTCAATTCTTCCTGTTGATTCTGAAGTTCTTCAGCAAGGGATTGAGATTCTCTTAACAATTCTTCAGTTCTCATTGTAGCTGATATTGAATTGATAATAACACCAATACTTTCAGCCAGTTGATCCAGAAAAGCTATTTGAACGTCATTATAACGATTAAATGATGCCAGCTCAATAATCGCCTTTACGCTTTCTTCAAAGAGAACAGGTATAATAACCAGATTCAATGGACTTGATTTACCCAATCCAGAGGTTATCTGAACATAATCACTCGGGACTTCAGAAAGTAATATTCGTTCTTTTTCAAGAAGACATTGCCCAACCAGCCCTTCACCTGGCATAACTCGATTTGCAATATGTTTACGTTCTTTAAATGCATAGCTTGCAATTAATTTAAGCTCTACTTCTTCTTCTTTTTTTTCAGTCAAATAGAAGACACCATGTTGGGCATTGATAATTGGTGCAAGTTCCGAAAGAATGATTTTTCCAACCTCCAATAAATCGTTTTGTCCTTGTAATAATCCAGTAAATCGAGTCAGGTTAGTCTTGAGCCAATCCTGTTCTGAATTGAGTCTAGTGGTTTCGCTCAGATTTTGTATCATTCGGTTAATATTATCTTTTAATTGAGCAACTTCTCCCATTGCTTCTGCTGTAATGGTTTGAGACAGATCACCTTGTGCAACAGCTGTAGCAACATCTGCAATAGCACGAACTTGAGTAGTCAGATTACTGGCAAGTTCGTTTACATTATCTGTCAATTCACGCCAGATGCCAGCAGCACCTGGTACGTTTGCCTGACCTCCGAGTTTACCTTCAACACCAACCTCTCTGGCAACCCATGTAACCTGATCAGCAAAAGTAGCTAACGTATCAATCATATTATTGATTGTGTCAGCAAGGTCTTCAATTTCACCTTTTGCCTCAAGGGTAATTTTTTTCTTAAGATCACCAGCTGCAACAGCTGTTACAACCTTTGCAATTGCCCTTACCTGATCAGTAAGATTATTTGCCATTATGTTAACATTATCAGTAAGGTCTTTCCATGTTCCAGAAACGCCTTTAACATCAGCCTGTCCACCTAGTTTACCCTCAGTACCTACCTCACGAGCAACTCTGGTTACCTCAGATGCAAATGATGAAAGTTGATCCACCATGCTGTTAATAATATTTTTCAAATCAAGAATTTCACCTTTTGGATCAATGGTAATTTTCTTTGAAAAATCACCATTAGCAACCGCTGTTGTAACACTGGCTATATTTCTTACCTGTTCGGTAAGATTATTTGCCATGATATTTACATTATCTGTCAAATCTTTCCAAGTGCCTGTAACGCCCTCAACTGTTGCCTGACCGCCAAGTTTTCCTTCATTACCTACTTCACGAGCCATACGTGTAACCTCAGATGCAAATGAACTGAGCTGATCTATCATAGTGTTAATAATATTTTTAAGATTGAGAATTTCACCTCTGGCTTCTATTGTAATTTTTTTAGTCAGATCACCCTTGGCAATAGCTGTGGTAACATCAGCAATATTTCTAACCTGATCAGTCAGGTTTTCAGCCATAATATTAACATTATCAGTAAGGTCCTTCCAAATACCAGATACTCCTTCAACTTCAGCTTTACCGCCTAATTTTCCTCCTGTACCAACATCTCTTGCCAGTCTTGTAACTTCAGCAGCAAAAGCACTGAGCTGATCAACCATAGTGTTAATAGTATTTCTAAGTTCTAAAATCTCACCACTGGCATCAACAGTAATTTTTCTAGTTAAATCACCTCTGGCAACTGCTGTTGTAACTTCAGCAATATTTCTTACCTGATTTGTTAAATTGGTTGCCATAGTATTAACATTATTTGTCAAATCTCGCCATGTACCAGAGACATCTTCAACTCTTGCCTGACCTCCCAAAATTCCTTCATTACCAACTTCTCTAGCAACTCTGGTTACCTCAGATGCAAATGATGACAATTGATCGACCATAGTATTAATGGTATTTTTCAAATCCAGAATTTCGCCCCTTGCTTCGATTTTAATTTTTTGAGATAAATCACCTCTAGCAACCGCAGTGGTAACTTCAGCAATATTTCTTACCTGATCAGTCAGATTATTTGCCATCATATTAACATTATTGGTAAGATCTCTCCATGTACCAGATATTCCTTCAACCTGAGCCTGCCCCCCAAGCTTACCATCAACACCAACCTCACGAGCAACACGTGTAACCTGCTCTGAAAATGAACTTAACTGATCAACCATTGTATTAATAGTATTTCTCAGTTCCAATATTTCACCCTGAGCATCAACAGTTATCTTTTGTGTTAAATCTCCATTTGCAACCGCAGTTGTAACTTCAGCAATATTTCGCACCTGCTCTGTGAGATTATTTGCCATCAGGTTAACATTGTTGGTAAGTTCCCTCCATGTACCAGAAACACCTTCTACCTTAGCTTGACCGCCAAGTTTACCTTCTGTTCCCACTTCACGAGCAACCCTTGTTACTTCTTCAGCAAAAGAGCTTAATTGGTCAACCATGGTGTTGATTGTATTTCTAAGTTCTAATATTTCACCTTGCGCTTCAACAGTAATTCGTTGTGTTAAATCCCCATTTGCAACAGCAGTTGTAACTTCAGCAATATTTCTCACCTGATCTGTCAGATTACTTGCCATTAAATTAACATTATAGGTCAATTCCTGCCATGTACCAGAAACCCCTTCAACTTTAGCCTGACCACCGAGTTGACCTTCAGTGCCAACTTCACGAGCAACTCTGGTAACTTCGACAGCAAAAGAACTTAATTGATCAACCATTGTATTAATTGTATTTCTAAGCTCTAATATTTCACCCTGGGCTTCAACTGTAATTCTTTGTGTCAAATCACCATTAGCAACAGCAGTTGTTACCTCTGCAATGTTTCGTACTTGATTTGTGATGTTACTTGCCATCTGATTAACACTGTTTGTTAATTCCTGCCATGTACCAGAAACCCCTTCAACTTTAGCCTGACCACCAAGTTGACCTTCAGTGCCAACTTCACGAGCAACTCTGGTAACCTCTTTAGCAAAAGAGTCTAACTGCCCCACCATTGTATTGATGGTATTTCTAAGTTCCAATATTTCGCCTTGAGCTTCAACAGTAATTCTTTGAGTCAAATCACCATTTGCAACAGCAGTTGTAACCTCAGCAATATTTCTAACCTGATCAGTCAAATTATTTGCCATTTGATTAACACTGTTTGTTAGTTCCTGCCATGTACCAGAAACCCCTTCAACTTTAGCCTGACCTCCTAATTGACCTTCAGTACCAACTTCACGAGCAACTCTTGTTACTTCTGATGCAAAGGATCCCAATTGATCGACCATTGTGTTAAGGGTATTTCTAAGCTCTAATATCTCACCCCTTGCCTCAACTTTAATTTTTTGGGTTAAATCACCATTGGCAACAGCGGTTGCAACTTCTGCAATATTTCTAACCTGATCAGTTAAATTATTTGCCATGAGGTTAACACTGTTTGTCAATTCCTGCCATGTGCCGGAAACACCTTCAACCTTTGCCTGACCACCTAACTGACCTTCAGTACCAACCTCACGTGCAACTCTGGTAACTTCAGAAGAAAAATTGGTCAAAACAGTTACCATTGAATTTATTTCCTTAGCTGTCTTTAAAAACATTCCTTTAATTGGAATACCCTCAATCTCTGTCTCCATCATTTGGGTAAGATCACCTCTGGCAACAGCACCAATAACGCGGCTGACTTCGTTCATTGGAATGGTCAGATTTGAGATCAAACCATTAAATGAATCTGTTATTGTTTTCCATGAGCCTGATGAAGAATACATGGCTGCTCGCTGCTTGAGTTTCCCCTCTAAACCGACAGATTTTCCAATGTTATCAAATTCTTTGGAAATACTATCATTTAAGGTTATAATATCATTAAAAGCCTGAGCAATTTCACCATCTTCACCAGCTAAATCCTCTGACATACGATATGAAAAATCTCCCCTTTTAAAAGCTCTTAAGGCTCTTAAAATCGCTTTTTTGTCTATCTCTTTACTTGATTTTTTTGTTGGCATACCTTAACCTTTTTTTTTATTTTATGGTAAAGTAACTATCTTTATCAATTGCCCCTTTGGGGCAGGTCAAAAAATTTATTATGAATGCGTTTTCTGTTTTTTTAGTGGGCTTAGTGGACAAAGTGGACAAAGTGGACAAAGTGGACAAAGTGGACAAAGTGGACAAAGTGGACAAAGTGGACAAAGTGAACGCATTGGACATAGTGGACGTATTGGACATAGTTTGAAAAATAGACTCTATGAGCTACATAAAAAATATTGACAACGATAGTAAGTCTATTTTTGAATTCTTTGTCCACTTTGTCCACTGGGTCCATCAAAAAAAAATGATCCCAAAGTTATACAATCATATACATAAAATCACTATTTATGAACCTAAAATTATTTTTATTATACTGAAATACGCTTTAAAATTTCAACTTTTGTTTTTTCATATAAGTTTTCAATTTTTTTCAGTAAAACAGGCAAATAGTCAACTTGATTTTTACTGCAGCATAATTCCATCTTCAAAGCGATTTTTTGCATAGGAGAAGCACCGAGAATATCGGAAGTGCTTTTTATTGTATGAGATTCAAGTTCTGCATCTTTGAAATTTTTTTCTTTAATTAATATAGATAAGTTATTAATACGAGCTGGTATATCAATCATAAATTCTTTAGCAAGTTGTTTCCATAAATCTTTATCATCACTAATATAGCTCAATGATTTATTATAATCCAAAAATAATGTTTCTTTTTTATCATTTGTAATATTTTTCTTATTAGAAGATGATTCATTTATCGGCTTTGATTGTGGATTTTTTTCATTCAATGCTTTGGCAATAACATTAATAAAATTATTATATTTAAAAGGCTTTGAAAGATAATAATCCATTCCAGCCTCAAGATATTTTTTACTATCTCCAGCCATTGCATTTGCTGTTATAGCTATTATTGGGACATTATGATCAATAACAGCTGAATTAGTATCTCTGATTATTTTTGTAGCACTTATACCATCTAAAACAGGCATTTGAATATCCATCAGGACAAGATCATACGTTTCTTTTTCAAGAATTTCTAAAGCTTGTTTACCATTATTGGCAATATTCGAAGAATATGAAGCTTTTTTTAAAAAATGTTTTGCAAGATTACAATTTATAAAATTATCATCAACAATAAGAATTCTTTTATCATTATTATTATTTTTAATATCTAAAGATTTTTTATCATTTTTTATTATTGTATTTTGAAATATTATTTGATTATCATTTTGAATTTTTTCAAAACATGCAACAAACCAGAATGTTGTTCCTTTACCTTTTTCACTAATAAAATCAATTTCACCATTCATCAACTCTACTAATTTTTTTGAAATAGCAAGTCCAAGACCTGTACCTTCGAACTGATAATTTTTTGATGAATAAGCTTGAGAAAATGGTTTAAAAAGTTTTTCTCTTTCCTGTTCTGAAATTCCAATTCCAGTATCAGTAATGCTGAAATAAATAAATACTTTTTGATTTCTTTGTTCATCAAGTCTAATATGAATATCTATTTTACCATGTTCAGTAAACTTTATTGCATTATTTACAAGATTAATTAGAATTTGTAATAGTCTCTTTTCATCTCCATAAAGTTGAGTAGGAACATCTTTTGAAATCAAAATATTAAATTCAAGCCCCTTTTCTAAAATTTTGAATTCAAACATATTTTTAATTTTATCTTTTATCATATTTAAATTAAAATTATTTGGAATCAGGTCTATTACATCAGTTTCAAGTCAGATATTTCTAATATATTGAAATTTTTTTCTCGTGTATACAATTTTTTCAAAAAAAATTTTTAATTCATGTCTCCAAAAATATATTGAATTAAACTACATGCTGAAATAGCTGCTGTTTCTGATTTTAAAATTCTTGGTCCTATTTTTGATATAAAAAAATT
>Ga0272440_1001715_pt1 | contig 17684 bp, 7 predicted proteins | sample SSMMMBAug17_FD_192440 | JGI IMG/M metagenome (GOLD analysis project Ga0272440, IMG submission 192440) | Marine sediment archaeal communities from Little Sippewissett salt marsh, Falmouth, MA, United States - SSM-MMB-Aug17 | ecosystem: Environmental > Aquatic > Marine > Wetlands > Sediment ...
GGGTTGTCAATGACCCTGAAGGGGATATAGCAAGATTTGGTATTGTTTATACAGAAGCAAAAACGTACCAGAATAAAAATGGTGGTGGATGGCGTTTTCCTAAAAAAAATGAGTTGGAAAAAATAAAAAATAGAGAGTTAGAACAAATCGCAGCCATTGAAGGTATTACTGATAAAAGACCTTATTGGACATATGAAAAACATGAAATAACCAAAGACCCTATGGGATATTGTTTTAATCGTAATCGAAGCAATTGTAAATGGCTTTATCATGAATACAGGACATCACGATCATTAGGGTTGCTCTTAGTAAGGCCTATGCCTGACAATTTTAAGATAGATCAACAACAAGAATATGAGTACTTGGAGCCTGTAGATCACGTAAAATCAAATAAACTCAGTACAGATGATATTTACTTTTATTGTGATAGAGCAGGTGAATACACATTTCAAGCCTCAGTTAAAAGGCATGAATGGCAATTAGATTACAATTACCGATGGGTAAAAGGAAAAATTTGTACTTTTATTGTTTCAGGAGGTAATGCCTCAACTCAAGAAATTAGAAGGGAGTACAGGAGAGACTCAAATAAATGCCCATCGTCAGGAATAGTTTCGTATTTTGAAAAGGGCTCTACTGGAAGGTATTGTCTTAATATTGTCGTATCAGGATATAGAGAAACATTTCATAACCTGATTGTGAAAAAAACAATTTATATGCCTGAAGGAACATTCCATTGTAATAGCTTTCATAAACTATCAAAAGAGGATTTTAGCATAAATAATCAACATCCGGAAAGGATTGAATATAATCCAAATCAACACTTGCTGACTCTTTTTTATGAAAGATATTAGTTTTCATTATCGGCTTTGAGAAGGCCATCGTAAAAAGGGATTAAAAATGAAATATTCAATTTTTACTTTTATTATGACAATAATAATGTTCTTAGCATCAGGTACATTAACTTTTAGCGAAGATATCTATTTTTATTGCGATAAAGCGGGACAATTCACATTTAAAGCATCTGTTAAAAGTCATGAATGGCGAATAAATAAAGACAATAACCAATGGGTAGATGGAAAAATTTGTACTTTTCATGTTTCAGGTGATGGCGCTCAGATAGACACTAAAAGGGAATACAATAGAAACTTAAATAAATGTCAAGCTAAAGGAATAGTTTCGTATTTTGAAAAAGGTTTTACAGGTCATTATTGTTTAAATGTTATCGTATCTGGATTTAATGGTCCATTTCAAGACTTGAACGTACAAAAACAAATTGATATACATCCAGGAACTGACTGTTGTCATTGCTTTTATAAGTTCACAAAAAATGATTTTAAAATTAACAATTACAAACCGGAAAGAATTGAATATAGTTCTGCTCAACACTTGCTAAAGCTTTTTTATTCAACAAGAACTCAGTTTCCATCAGATGCAGAGTGTATTCAAGGCTTTTACCCTGTTGATTTAATAAAGAATAATCAAATAGTTAAACAAATTAAATGGTTTCAACCATTTAATGATGTGCCATTAACAGAAAATTATGACAAAGCTTTGATAAAAACATCTTTTGGAGTCATAACGAAAAGTCCCCCTCTCATGAATTTAAGCTTAACAGACATACGAAAGAATATTGATGTTAAAATAAATAATACTGAATTGGTAGGAAAAATTAATTATTCAATTTTATACCCAGAACCTGAAACACATAGATGGATTTTATTTAGCCAAAAAAAGGTTGAAAGTGTACATTTTCCAATTGAGGTTCCCAAAATAAGCACATTGAATCAATGGAAATTGTTATTCAACACTGAAAAGTACTTTCCAAAAGAATGCATGATTCCTTTATCCTCTTTAGAAATAAGGACATCCTTAAAAAAAATTGAACCTAAATACGTTAAAATTACTTTAAAAGATAAGCCATCAGAATTAAATTCATTCTTTTATATAAAAGATAATCAAAATATGATAATTTTTTATCAACAAAATACGAACAATAAATTTTTTGTTCCACTAAATGAATTTTTTAATAACAGGGCTGTTTTTTGTGAAATTTGTTCTGAAAATCATGTATTAAAAAAAGTCAAGATTGATGATTTAAGAAATAAAATAGAGTCTGGCAGTGATAACCCAAACGTTGATATTGAATTACAAAGGTATTAGTTTTATTATCGGCCATTGAAAATGACCATAGAAAAAGGAATTAAAAAAATGAAATATTCAGTTTTTACTTTTATTCTGTCAATACTAATTATCTTACTATCAGGCACATTATTATTTGCCGAAGATATATATTTTTTTTGCGATAAAGCAGGTGAATACACACTTAAGGCCTCTGTTGGAAGTTCTGAATGGAATATAAATAATAATCAATGGGTAGATGGAAAAATTTGCACTTTTCATGTTTCAGGTCATGGCGGCGAACAAGAAGAAACAAACAGGAAATATAAAAGAAATTCAATAGAAGATCCCACTAGAGGAATAGTTTCATATTTTAAAAAAGGATCTGATGGAAGGCATTGTCTAAAAGTTGTAGTATCAGGATATAATGGTTCCTTTCAAGACTTGATCGTACAAAAAAAAATTTATACGCCACCAAATACGCCCCGATCTCTTTGCTTCTATGAATTCAAAAAAGAAGATTTTAAAATACACGATCAAAATCCGAAAAGAATTAAGTATAATCCAGATCAGCACTTGTTAACTCTTTTTTATGCTACAAGTCCTTTGCCTTCAACAGTTGCTGACTGTACCCAAGACTGTTACTCTGTTGTTTTAATAAAAAATAGTCAACCAGTTAAAAATATTAAATGGAATCGTCCCTTTGAAACTATTTCATTGACAGAAAACAATTTTGAAAGAGCTTTAATAAAAACTCCTTTTGGAATCATAACCAAAAAACCTCCTATTACGAATCTAAGTTTAACAGACATACGAAAAAATATTAATGTTAGAATAACAAATGACTTGATAGGAAAGATCAATTATTCCATTTTAAACCCAAAATCTGACACTGATGAATGGATTATATTTAGCCAAAAAAAGGTTGAAAATAAGCTATTTCCAATTGAGGTTCCCAAAATAAGCACATTGAATCAATGGAAATTGCTATTCAATTCTGAAAAATTTCATCCAAAAGAATATAATATTCCATCAGGAACAATGGAAACTTCAATAGAGGTAACACTTAAGCCAGTAGAACCTAAGTATGTTAAAATTACTTTGAAAAATACACCAACAGATTTGAATTCGTACTTTTATATAAAAGACAATCAAAATATGATTATTTTTTATCAGCAAAATACTAACAATAAATTTCTGGTTCCATTCAATGCGTTTTTTAACAACAGGGCTGTTTTTTGTGATATCAGTTCTGAAGAATATGTATTAAAAAAAGTTCAAGTCATTGATTTAAGGAATCAAATATCGGCTGGTGGAAAAAATCAAAACGTTGATATAGACCTACAAAGAGCTTGTGTTAAGGTATATGAAACGGACATTGTTAATCGGTCAAATCTTCCAGATTCAATTATCAATGATTTTAACATAAATCTGTATGATCAAGCTGGAACTGTATATTTAATGAGTAAAATTGCTGATTTTATGTTTATGGATAACAGAGCAGCTAAATACTTAATTGAAGATAAAAGAGCAACATTCCCGCAACTTATATTTGATGGCAAAACTATTAATACCAAACAAAGAGGAAAAATCAGCATAGAACCGAAAAATCGAAAAATACAAGCAAAATTTTCTTTGAACAATATTCCAACAGAAATAAAACCTATATTTTATTTAAATAGTAATAAAGTTGATCCAAGTTATGCAAATTCGATTTATACTGTACAAACCAATATTGGTTTAATAGATCAAACAATCAATTTTTTGATTTGTATTCCCGGTATCAAAGAAATAAACAAAACTTTGGAATTATCAAATATAAATTCTATCCAAAACATTAACTGCATAAAAGCACCTGCAAACATTATTATTTCATTATATGGCAACCATGGTCAATTACCAGGTGAAAAGAATTTATCTTATAACCTTTTTGATATTTCAATAAAAGCAATAGAGTCATTAATCAATAAGAACTTGATTGGTCAAAACATTAAATATGGAGTTGCTGCTAAAGGCAATTTTAGTTTAATTTCAAGCTTGGAAAATACGTTAGAAAAAAAAATAGATAAGAGTAGTATGGATCTTGACTTTTCAAAAAATGAACTATCAAAAGCTTTACAAGCTTTTAATGCTTTTCATTCAAATCCACATTCATTATGCCATTATCAACGATCAAAGATTTTAATTCAATTTCTTCCTGACGAATTTTCTGATACAGAACTTTCGTTCATCAGGCAAAAAGTTTCAGCGACCAATATAAACATAATTATAGTTACCCCAATGAAAAGACAGAATGATTGGAATGAAAAAAATTGGAAAGAGTTAAAGTTCCAAACCAAAAAGGAAGTAGAAGATATTTTAAAAAGAATTATATCTTCATGACTATATTCTATTCTATCCCTTTTGAATTATTCTTAAAATGAAGAGGTGAAAATGAAGAATAAGTATTTGAAAATCTTGGTTACATTTTTTATATTGTTTGCACTGTTTACATCATACTCATATGGAGACTTTTTTGGAGACCCCAAAGATCTAGATTATTATTATCAGAACCCATATAAGATGATGAACAGTGAAAAAATTGGAAATAAAGAATACCATAGAGACCCTGAATATTATCCCTGGACTGTTTTAGCTAACAAACAAAATGCAGAATATTATACATATGCAAGGGGGAGTTTTGCTTTCAATGGGCATTATGCAGACTATCTTCAAGCTTTTCATGTCTTAAGCCGCAATAGTTATTATTTGGAAGTAACACCAGTAGAAAAAGCAAACGCTAAAAATCAATGGTTGCACATGAAGGATTTAATTTTACTTCAAAGATCAATTATTAATCCTGATAATCAAATCTATATCAAAGCTTTTCCGCTGGTAAAGTTAGAAAGTTTTGATAATATGAGTTCCCTAAGAGTTAGAAATGGTCCAGGTGAAGCAAGTGATGATCATGCAAACAAGAATACTTACAAATATTTAAATGAGCCTATCGGAGTGGGAAAACTATTTTTGTATGTATATGGTGTATATTTTGATGAAAAGAATTACAATTATTTAGATAACTACTTCAATATTGACCAATATAATCATGCAAATTACTATTTGGTTGGATTAAAGTCTGCATTCGATATTGAGGAAGCTGATGAAACTATTATGGGTTGGCTCCCACGTGAATCAATTGTTCTATGGCCAACTCGTCAAGGTTTAGATGTAATTCCAAACAGAAAACATGCATGGGCACACATATTTTATCGAGAAGATCAAATCCAGAAGTATTTTATAAAGAATAATCAATCGAATAAATATTTAGTAAAGATAGACGATACGATTGTTAGAGATACAGGTGAAAAAAAACTTTCATTTTGTTCAAGGGACTTGAAACCAATTGTTCTCCAACATCCTTTACGTAATAAAAAATTTCATTTGGAATACGCAAATATAGGGTACAGTAGTAGTTCAAAAAGTACAAACAATAAGGTGATAAGAAGTTCAGGCCAAAAAGAGCAAATAACACTGGCAGATCTCCAAGAATTGGGAAAAAATCCAGAGATATACTTTTTACTGGATGGAACTAAAAGTATGAAGCCATGCTTTAAAGCTTCAGCAATTATTGTAGAAAGGATAATAGATCTTTTATCCGGATATAATTGTCAATTTTATGCAGGAATTTATCGCGACAAGAATGATGGTGTTCATAAGTTTGAAGAATGGGATGATAGTTCAGGTCTATCACTTCCACAATGGCTAAATCAAGTTGAAACAAAAACATTTAAAGGTTATGATAAAGATTATCAGGAATTGCTTTATTACGGTATTTTTCAGGCTGTTAAACGCTGGAGTAAGAGATTTGAAAGAAATATTGGCGTAAGAATGATGTTGATCATCGGTGATACCGGTAACAGTAAATATGATGATACCAGTATTGATGAAATTGCAGATCTTTTACAAAAAAATTTTATCCCTCCTATGGCGCTCCATTTTATTCATAAACATAAAAAAGATGCAGAAAAAGATGCTATAAATCAATTTAAAGACGATATGAAACGTGTCTATAAAAAGTTATATACAGATCATCGCCTGATACCATTTGAAACAATTGATGTTTCTAACATAGAGTCAACTTTTTATTATAATATATTACCTTCTCAAATAAAGCTTAAACAAACGACTAAGAAAGCTGTGTTAGATTTCCAAAGAATAATTACAGTTTATGTTAAATCCATTAAATCTTTTCTCAAACAGGGTTTATCAGAAGTGAGATTGGGACAGAAAACAATTATTCAAATGATCTGTGATAAAGGCTTTTCAAAAAATCGTAAAGCAAGAGAAACATGTCGAAAATGTAAAGATTTAGATTCACTGATAACATTTGTATCACAACATCGCAAGTCTATGAACACCACAAACATGAATAATGATATCCTTGATATAGGTTATCCTGTTGCTTTACTCCGATTGTTAGGTGACAGATGTCCTGAGTGCTTGTCATATTTATCAGAAAAACCCGAAGCAGGCTTTGCTGAAGGTTTTCTTGCTGTAAAAAAAGGCAGTAACAATATTTCACGTCCAATATGGTTACTGAGTTATAAAGACTTAAAAAGAATTTCTGATCAAACCAAATCTTTTATTAACTATACCTATTCTGGAAATTGTGAGGATCAAGTTCATGACAAAGTTATTGAAACCCTTTCTGTAATAATTGGTCAATCATTAGATATTCAACCAGATGAAATCACTAAAGAGCAAATAAAAAAATGGTTCAATATCGTAGTAGACCCTGAACGAACCTCTATGTTGCCCGAACTTGCAAAAGCTCTTTGCAAAGATAGAAAGGCGCTAAAAAAATTAAAAAAAGAGTTAAAAAAAGTTCCTAAAAAAATAAGAGAAATAACTTATGACTTAAGATCTGAGCGAATCTATCATGATTTAGATGCAAATCCATATTTCTGGGTCTATCCTGAGGAACTTTTTCCAAAGATTAACTGGTAAAATTTGACCCTTTGCACCCTAAAAAACAAAAGGTACAAAAGCATATGAAAAAAATAAACCTGTTTACTATCTTAATTTTTCTTTGTTCATGCTTACAGCTCGCATATGGAAATACGAAAGCACTGGGTTACCCTAAACACGATATGCAATACTTTTCAAATCCCTACACCATGATCAAGGATAAACGTATTGGAAATCCTGACCATCACAATAATCCAGAATATGGCTACTGGCAAGTTTTTGTAAACAAACAAAATGCACCATACTACAGCCAAACATCTGGTAATTTTAAACGCATATACAAACGAGCTTCATTCCTTCAGGCACATCAGGTACTCAGCAAAAAAAAGGAATACCTACAAGTCTCCCCGAAAGGTAAAGCCCATCAAAAAAATTTATGGCTAAAAATGACTGATGTAATTCTTCTAGATCGTTCAATTATTCACCCAGTGTCTACCATTTATTTAAAAGCTTTTCCATTATTAAAAATTCAAGATAAAGCGTCCAGTTTAAATTCATTACGATTCAGAAATGGCCCTGGTTCAGGAGCAGATGGTATGCCTGAAGAGAATCAATACTTATATTTGTCAACAATAAATGAGATCAATGAAAATCAACAAATTTATTATGTTTATGGTGTTCATTTTAACCATAATAATCATTATCAAGACGTTGATCAATATAAATACGCAGATTATTATTTACTGGGAAAGTCACCAACCATTAATACAGATGATGACATAGAAAATAGTATCAAAGGGTGGCTTCCAAATGCTGCAACTGTATTATGGCATACGAGACAGGCTTTGCAAAAAGCGCCTCGCTTGAATAAAAATTTAGCGCATATTTTTACAGAAGAAATTCATTTACAACATTTTTTCTGTAAAAATAAACTGGATGACACATTCTTAAAAAAGATTGCAGCGCATATTGTACGTGATAATGGTCAGAATTCTTCATTACAAGGTAATCATTTACGATATTTGCTTATGGACAGTCCACACATTAAACCCGATTGTAACTTACAATATGCCAACATCGCTTACTATGGTCGAAAGCAATCTGGCATAAAAAATAGCAGCCCGCAAGAAATCACTATCGAAGATATCCAGAAGTTGGGAAAAAATATTGAAATCTTTTTTTTGATTGATGCAACCCTCAGTATGTCACCCTGTATCAAAGCAGTTGCACATCTGATTAAAAATTCTGTTAATTTGTTTAAGGATAAAAATATCACGTATCATTCAGCAGTGTATCGGGATATTAATGATGGCATCCATCGGTTTGAAGAATGGAACAATACCTCTGAACGATCTCTTGATACCTGGCTCAATACAATAAAAACTAAAAATTTCAATACTGACGAAAATTTCGAAGAGTCCTTGTTTTATGGCATTTTGCAGGCCACTCACTGCTGGAAACGAAAATTTATATATAAATCAGGCACGCGATTAATGTTTGTGTTAGGCGATACTGGTAATAATTTTAAAACTGAAACTCAGCAATCAGATGTTGTTCATGCTTTAGAGGAAAACATGATTATTCTTTACCCCATTCATTTCATACACAGGGCCAAAGATTCTTCTGAACGTATTGCAATACAAAACTTTAAACATGACATGAATGCTTTAACCCAAAAGTTATATTCAAACAAAAAGCTCTTACCTTTTGAAACGATTGATATTTCAAAGGTTCAATCACAGATGGAAGATGGTTCAACACAATTGATTCGTTCATTAAGACAAAACATTTCAGTTGTCTCTCACTCAATGAATTCATTTCTCAATGGTTTATCAGAGGTTCAACATGGGCAAAAATCAATGATTGAAATGATATGTGACAAAGGCTTTAATGGCCAGATGCAAATCAATTGTAAAAAATGCAAGGATCTAAATGCATTGATTTCGTTTATTTCTGATCATCGCTCATCAGTCCATCCTGATCTGATTCCAACAGACGCCATACCTGTAGATATTGGTTTTCCGGTTGCATTGTTAAAAGTACTGGAAAAACGATGTTCAGACTGCCTGACATTTTTGGCATCAAAGCCTGGTGCAGGACATGCAGAAGGATATATTGCCATTAAGAATGATGGTGATGTCATATCTCGCCCTGTCTATCTGTTAAGTCATAAAGATTTGATGGATATATCTTATAAAACCAAAAAACTGATAAATCACAGGGCATGTAGTGAAGAAAAAGTTCATAATCATATCATTGATGGACTGTCAGTTATTTTGGGCCAGATTTTACAAACCAATTCTTATGATATTACAAAAGAACAACTTAAGAAATGGTTTAATGTAGTTATTACAGACCCGGATCGTTCAATGCTGATACCCAATTTGGCCAAAGCGTTGTGTAAACAGAATAAATGGAATGCCCTGAGAAAAAAATTAAGAAAAGTACCTGATACAATTTCAAAAGTCATTTATGATTACCGAAATGAAAGATTGTACGAAGATATGAATGAGCTTCCATATTTTTGGGTATATCCAGAGGAACTATTCCCGGGCAATACGAATATGGAGTCGCTTATCCAATGAAATCTTTCCTTTTTTTACTGTACAGGGATATCCTGCCAGCAAGTAGTCCGGGTCATCACTGGTGTAGCAAACTATCAAATACAATGGTATCACTTTTACCAACCTGTGGTTTGTTATTTTTATTAACAATAATTGCATTCATCGGCCTGTTTATTCTTTCTGCAAAGAAAGAGCTTGATACACAGATCTATCAGGTTCAAAATTCACCATATATGGCACTATTTGCTGAAGGTTTCATTTACATGCCGCAACATAACAATTCTTCATCATCTGATAATAAAAAAGAATTGTCATTCTGGCAAAACTTGAAGTTAAAACATATCAGGGAATATGCTCATAACGTGCCAAAAGCATATTTGAATCATACGATTTTCGAGAAAAACAAAATTTTTCCTTTTGACTGGGCAAAACTGTTTATAAAACGAAAGGATGGGGAGACCCTGGCGTATCAAAAAGGAATGGTATTGCCTTTTTCTGGTGTTCAAAAAGATGGTGCATTGCTCAATGAAATTAAAAAAAATCTCATTCATCCCTTTCACCAATTGCCCACACCAAGTGAACCATACATCATTCTCTCTGAAAAAGCCCTTAAAAAATTTAGGTTTAATTTAGATCACATAACTTCAGACTATCTCTATATCACCCAAAATGATGACAACCCATTTATTCCTTTCAAAATACTGGTTGCCAGATACCTTCCTTATCAATTTCAATATATTTTATCAATGGAGCAATGGCGTCGATTAGACCACAGATATTATCAAAAAAAGATTAAAGAAATTACCATTTATGCAACTGATCTTGATAACGAACAAACACAAAAAACTATTCATAATTTATTACAACAGCATTTCCCCATTCAAACCATTGGTGATCCATTTATCAGTGGAGATAATGAAGCGTTGAATGTTACCTTGAAAACACCACTGCAGAGAACTGAAATTATTCAAAAATCCATCCATTCAGATTTAAAGGATATCACTGTTGATTTAGGTTCGCGACATGAAAATGAACCCGGTGTAAGTTTTAGTGGTGCTATTTTTCACATTAACCCTGTTTTGCATGAAAACAATATATTCAGCGAGGAATTCTTATACACATTACAAGAGTTTATGGCAAAAGAACAGGTAAAAGTAAGAGGTGAATTGCTCCAAGCATTACAGGAAATACGCAAAAGTCAACAATATCTAACGCAACTTCAACAATTTTTTCAAATTTTTAAGTTATTGATGATTTGTGTGATTATGATCTTTTTTGCAATGGTACTTCACACCAAAATGCACCGAATTGGAACTTTACGCATGTTGGGTGTAAGTGATATGAAAATATTAGCAATTTACGCAACAGAGGCCATATTGTTTGTGTGTTTCAGCTTACTGCTCGGTCTGTGCATTTATATCTCATTTCAAACGCTACAAAACAATCAGGTGAATATTTTAACCTGGGACCTGATTGATGTCATGCGAGATATGGTTATTGCCGCAGAAATTGGTTTGGTTGCACCTTCACTTTTTTTTCTGAAAAAATTTGTTCCAGCTGAAATGGTTGTATTCAGATAATGGATAGGAGATATTAATTATATTATGACTGAAGACAAAAATGATAACTGGTTATTTTATGTAAAAAACATTAAAAAAACGTTTTCTTCTGGGAAAACAGTTTGTTATGGATTTCAAAGAAAAATTTACCCACATACGATAACTTTTATTTCAGGTGATTCCGGGGTTGGAAAAAGCACTTTTCTGCATCTACTGGCTTTACTGGATAAACCGGATAAGCCTGATAAAGAAGATAAAGAAAATACATGTTTCAACTGTCGCCTTTCTTCTGTAGGTTTGCAAAGTGATTTGGATTACTATCAAATTTATAACCACCGATCCTGGAGAAAACAAACCGCAGAAATCAGGCGAAACCATTTCGGTTTTTTGCCTCAACAAGGTCACCTGCTAAATGCGCTTACAGTTCAGCAAAATCTAGAACTGGTATATCACTTGAGAAAGTCGAATTTTCAAAAAGGACTTGACGATGAAATTCAAGATGTGATTGACATTATTGGCCTGAAAGATAAATTATCAAAAAAAAATTTATCCAGAAGTCCGGCACATTTATCTGGCGGCGAGATGCAACGTCTGGCTGTAGCCCGTGCAATTATGGGCTCTCCAAAAATTATTTTTGTTGATGAGCCCACAACTTTTTTGAATGATTCCCTGATTGATAAAATGATGCACTATTTTGTAGATAAAGTATATCAAAAAGAAACCACCATTATCATTGTTACCCACGACTACAAAGCCCTTAAAAGCAAAATTCGTAACTATTGAAAGAATACAAGTAAACAAACTCTTACCTCATACTTTAGGATAGGTAAGTAACAAACCTGGTTTCTTTGCATTATATTTAGATATCGCTATATGAACAGGTACAAAGAGAAATGCCTCTTTTTAAAACGATCATAAATGTATTAGTAATTTTATTTATTTCCTGGACAGCAGCCATGAGTTCAACAGAGCAAGTTGATCAATGGCGTTTCAAAGGCTCTGTACTCGCTTTAAGTGATGCAGTTCCGGATATCCGCTTGAAAGCTCTTAAAGCGCTTAACCGCCAGAACGCCCTGAATAAACTGTCCTTAGATCATCTCTTACTGACAATTCCACTAATTGAGAGTAAAGATGCAACCACCAGAAAATTAACAATTCAATATTTAGGGAATATTTCAAAACATCCGCCTGAGGTCATTTCAGTAATAAAAGATACTTTAAATGATATCGCTCCTGATGTTCGAAAAGCATCCATTCAATTTTTAATGACATCAAAACAAATAAAGAACAGTTCTTCAAAAATTATTGATATGCTGGACGATCAAAATTCAGAAGTACGAACAACAGCCCTTCAAGCCACTGCACAATTTTTATCGCCCAACAAACTATCTGATATTGTAAATTCTTTAATTAATAAGGATAACCCTGACTGTAATATTCTAAAAGATGCCTTTGGATATGAACCGAATCTATCAAATAATGCGGTTGAAACAGTTTTTGCTTCGTTGTTAACACATTCAAATGAATGCGTGAAGAAAACAGCCCTGGAAATTCTGATTTTATATCCAGAAGCAACCATTCAAAACATAGACCATATTTTACCATTACTCAAACAAGACGATCCCACAATAAAGATTATTATTTTAAAGGCAATACATGACATTGATTTTTATACAAAAAGTATAATTGATGCGGTAGCCCCTTTAATAAAAGACAACAATACCATCGTTCAGGCACAGGCCATCCGGACCTTAAGTAAGTCTGAAAAATGGGCAAACCGCTATCTCTCAAATTTTATTTTATTTATCCAATATGGAAGCTCACAAACCAGATTCGCGGCTGTTGATGCCATTGGAAATATTAAACATATCTCACAGCCTGATCAAAAGAAATTGATATCGCTATTAAAGAATGAGGATGCAGATATATGTGAAGCGGTGATAAAAGCTATCGGCAAAAATAAAGTATTACGCTCTAAATATATAGATCTGATACTGACATACGCATCTCATGAAAGTTTTTTTGTCAGACAGGCAGTCGTTAATGTGATAGCACAGGTTGATACAATGACATCAGATCAGCAAACGATTATACTTAATACATTTATCAAAGACAGCAATCCGACTATACGACTAAATGCATCTAATATGCTGTTTTCTTTAGATAAATCAATAATTTCAAATAACCAGCAAGTTTTAGTTCAATTATTGAAAGATTCTGACAAAAGGATTCGCGTAGAAACGCTGAAATTTTTGGAAAAGTCTGGCTTTGAGATAAAAGCTTATTACCCGAGAATTAAAAAGTTTATTTTAGATAGAGATTTAGACATTCAATATCATACTTTATTATTGATGCGTAAAGATAAGAAATTTGTTGTGTCCAATATTAAATTATTTATTGAAGGCTTAAACAGTAAAAAATCAGAGATAAGAAGATTATGCGGTGATATTCTTATACATACGAAAGAAATCCATTCAAAAGACATTAACCAGATCAATGCTGTTGCATCAAACCAGAATAAAGACATTCGTATCAATGCTATTCGCACGTTGATCCTGATGGATAAAATGAGTGCCAGCACCTTACTTTCAATTATGGATTTATTGTATCGTACACCGAATGATCAAAAAGAAATTCAACATGAAATTCGTTTTCACGCCTATCTTTCTGGATACAGGCATAATGTAGATACACTCTTAAAATGGGTCGCCAGCCCTCAGGAAAATTACCCACAAAAGCCTGATAAAAAAGAAGCAGTGAAAGCCTTAAGTGTTTTTGACAGCGTATGGAATGCCAGCAGCAAATATCCTGACTTAAATAAAGATTTAGCCAATCAAACTGCGATTATTATCAGCCAGAAAGGAATTATCTGGAATGAAAATGACTTGAAATTACTTCAAAAGCATTTCAATAACCTATCAGGCTACCCTGAGCAGGATGCTGTCAGGAATATGATAAAACAAATAAAAAGTCGATCCAACCAAAAAAAATATATATTTGTGCTTGGTTTTATCGTATCTCTTCTCATTATTCATTTTATTCTGACATTGCTTTTCCTTCAATCTTATTCATGTTTCTCTTTTATCCGGAACATCATATTAAATAGGAGAAATTTCAGAAGATATGCAGGATTATTCTATATTGATCGGATCATCAATACCCCCTGGTTTCGAAAAAAAATTTTTGTCGCAGACCCTTTTAAAGACAAATTAATCCCTGATCATGTTATCACTCGATTGCACAAAGAAACATATTATCCATACATGGAAGTTTCTCATGAAGATAGCAAGGCGCCGATGTCTTTACTGTCGGAAATCAATAAGATAAAAGGAAAAATAGTGTTGGAAGGAGAACCTGGAACCGGAAAATCGATGTTTGCCAGTTATCTGATAACGCAAAAAATCAAAACGCCTATTGCTTATTTATATGCCCGAGATTGTGGACAGGGAATTATTCAGGCAATCATCAATAAAATTTCAGACAAAGACATTGATATCAAGCTATTATCAAAACTCATCAAAAGTGGCGCACTCGATATTTGTATTGATGATATTGATCAGACTTCTCCGGAAATACGCTCAACAATTACTCAAACAGCGGAAAACCTTTCGTGTAATATCTTGTTCTTAACCCAGCCAGCCCATTGGGTTCAACCGGATCATTGGACAAAATATCAACTGTCTCCACTGCCGGAGGAAAACATTGATGATTTTCTTCGCTTTTTCTCACATACAATAGAAGATTTGAAAGACAGGGAAAAATATATCAAACTGTACAAAAATTTTCTTGGAAAGGTTCTAAATGATAAAAAAGATAAATATCTTTACGATCAACGCTTATATGTCTTATCAAAACCCCATAAATTGTTTGAAGTTTCTGAAATACTAAAGCTTAAGAAAGAACCAGATTTATTTGTATTAACTGATCAGTACATGGATATAATTTTAGGCTCTTTTCTTAACCAATATAAAAAGCAATTTCCACTGTATAAAGTATCAGAATACTTTTATATGTGCATTAAAGAGGTTATTCCAATAACAGACACTAGTTTTCAAGACTTTTTTTCCGACTTGACTGTACTTAACCATTTAAAAACGAATAAAATATTAATTCCTGACCTCATTCAAAACACCACCCATTACTGTTTTTCAAATAATATTTATCGATATCTCTTTTTATATCCTTTTTTTAGTAAAAATATTGAACTTTGGAAAAAGCATTTGGATGATCAGAATATGAATGGTGTTTATCCTTTACTGGCATCTCGTTTAAGTTTTAAAGATGCTAAAAAGTTAAGAGAAACATTAATTGAGCATGCCGCAGAATCAAAAAATAATTATATTAGTAATTTATATGTTTTAAAGTTTAAAAACATCCGCTTAATAAAACAAAAACATAAGATAAATCATCCACTAAATCCTTATTTAAAAGAAAAACAGCACATTTTTATCACCGATCCCTATATGCCCGGTGGAATAAGCCCACACATGGTAGAAAAATTATTTGTGGGCCGGGATGATCTATTTCAATGGGTAGAAAACCACCTTGAAAATTCAAATCTATTGATGATAAATGGTCATAAACGAATTGGTAAATCATGGGCCCTTTATCGCCTGATGAAAAAACTCAATCAAGACTATATTTGTGCTTATATTGATGTGCAAGGACTTTCCGGTTTAAAAGGCATGTCAAATATTTTTCAACAGATAGCCTTTCAAATTATCCGGTCGATCGGTCATCCAGAAATACAATTACCATCAAATGAACTGTTATCAAATAATCAATTTGTTCAGTTTTTAGACACGATATGTACGATTGATCATCAGAAAAAACTATTATTGATGTTTGATGAATTTCAAGGATTTGACGTTTTTATTGAAGATCACAACCTATCAAAAATGTTTTATGATTTCTTGCGATATTTGATCAGCAATACTGGCAACAACATCAGGTTTATGATTACTGGCGTTTTAACGAGCATGAATCAACGTCTTTTATCGAATCTATCTGGGATATCCCCTGAAATGTTTAATCTAGATATTTTACAGACAGCGGATGCCGAAAAGCTGATTGAAGAACCTTTAAATAATCAAGGCATTGCTATTGACTATCTTTATGTTGAACAAATCATAAAAATGTCTGGCATGCAGCCCTTTTATATTCAATTATTGTGCTCCAAGATTATAGATGAATTAAATGCGAGCAGACAACTATATGTCAGCAAGATTGTTATGGACGCAGTCTATAATAAACTTGTCGCACATCCACCCACAAACCTCCATTTCTTTTGGAGACAGCAATTGGATGCAGATGAACAAAAACTTTGTATTGCATTAGAAAAACACTTAAGGATGGGACATAAAGAATACGTATCCGTTGAAGATATTATTGATCAACAAGGTCTTTTTGATCAACCGATTCCAACGATTTTAAAGCAACTGGTCAATAACAATATCATTGACATTACGAATGAATCACATTATATTTTTAAATTTGGAATGTTACAGTCCTTTATTCGTTACAGTCTTCCTTAGACTCAACTAGGATATTATTAAACATGTTACAACAAAACAAATCAAAAAAATGGTCATTGTTTTTAAGCCATTCACATAAAGATAAAAAATTTGTTGACTGGCTAAAATCCAGGATGGATTATATGAATATTTCTGTCTGGCAAGATAGTTGTGAAATTCTGGTAGGCGACAGATTTAAAGATACAATAAAAGAAGGGGTAAAACGCAGTTTATTTTTTCTTATTATCATTTCAAAAGATTCCATTCAGTCTAAATGGGTAAAGCAAGAACTGGAATGGTTTAAAAGTTTCCATCATGATCAAGAACCAACGATCTTACCCATTATACTGGATGAAGCAGAAATTAAACTTGAAGATTTCCCTTTGTTAAAAGAGACACACGCCATAACTTTTCCCGAAAACAGTCATGATAAATTTAACAAAATCACGTCAATAAATAATAAATTACAAGAACTTCGGTCAAGCATTAGCCGACATTTTGACCAAAAAGATTTAATTGACGAATTCAATTGCATGAAACCAAAGCATGACAATTTGTTAGATTCCCTAAAAAAATATACAGAACATGCGAATTCCTGGCAAATAATGCTTGAAGATTTAAACAAATTAAAAGACAATCTAAATATGACGTTAAGCGATATTACTTTACGAACAAATGAAAAAATCAATTTTATCGAATGTATGAACCGATGGCAAGACGCAGACGTAAAACTTAAAATATATTTGGATTCCTTTTCAGATAAGTTCGAACATAGTGTTATCAAAATTTATAAAAATGAATGCTATGAAGACTGGAATGAAACTATAAAAAATGAAATAAATTTAATAAATAAAGCTTTTCAAGAAGTAAATAAATGGAATATCTCAGATTTTACGAACTCTTGTAATAAAATTTTAAAGAACCTGTCAGAACAAATTGCTTTTGTACAACTCAGGTTGAACAAAACACATAAAAAATCGAAT
>Ga0272440_1001716_pt1 | contig 17662 bp, 9 predicted proteins | sample SSMMMBAug17_FD_192440 | JGI IMG/M metagenome (GOLD analysis project Ga0272440, IMG submission 192440) | Marine sediment archaeal communities from Little Sippewissett salt marsh, Falmouth, MA, United States - SSM-MMB-Aug17 | ecosystem: Environmental > Aquatic > Marine > Wetlands > Sediment ...
AAAGCGGCTAAAGCTGTAATAAAATAGTTATTATCGTTCAACTTTGGTTTTTCATGGCATAATTATTGCCTTTTCTTAGCCCCGATAGGGGCGGAATCTTTGTAGGCTGGGGCGTTAGCCCCAGATCATTGACCAGTCAATTTCTTAAGCCCCGATAGGGGCGACATATTTATTTATTATTCTTGGAAACAAACGTTGGATATCTCTTCTAATGTAATCTGAAAAATATTCATCCATCCACAAACCATAAAACTCTGGCATTTTCTGGCCTTTAATTCTGGGTTCAGGATATCCGCCCAATAGCCAATGTTCATACATTTGTGATATTGTCACTTTCGTGTCAATTGAGAGCAAGTCCATAATTTTTAAACGCTAACTTAAAAAAACAGGCGTGTCAATATAATATCCCAATTTTTTCTGCAACCTCATTCAGCATAGATACATTCAACCATGTTTTTCCCTGGTATGGTTATTGCCTTCTTGTTTCCGCACTCTAAGACCAAGTCTGTTGATAATTCAATTGTTCATGGTTTAAAAATTGCATTGCCAAATAAACATAGTAACTTTAACTATATATAAGGAAATCTGGGAATTTCCAAATGAATAAATTCAAAGCAAACAAAGGAAATGACTGTCATGGAAAACTCTCATAATGCAGAATGTCCGGTATGCCATCACCAATATAGTATTGATCCCAAAAAATTTGGACATGCTTTTCAATGCAAGAATTGTAAAAATGAGGTTCATCTCATAAAAATTGATTCATCAGGGGCAAACAATATTGATACTGACAATCAATGGCTTGATGAACAGGATCATTTTTTACTCAAACGAATACTCAAATATGAGATGGCGACCCAGGAAGAAATTCAACGCGGGCTTTCCCTTTATTACCAGCAAAAAAAGGCCAAAAAAACCATTCGTCTGGGAGGGGTATTGGTTCAAAATGGCATTATTACGCAAAATGAACTGGAACTGTTTGATACCTTTCAAGATATGAATAAAGTCAATGAGATGGATCGCAGCTTTGCAGCACTGGCATTGAAAAATAAGCTGGTGTCTTTGGATCAGATAAAACAAGCTTTTCAAAAACAATCCGAGCATTTTAAAAAGACCAAGGACATTATTGTTATTGGCGATATCCTCCACAAAATGGGCGTTATGACAACTGCTTATCGGGATGCTATCCTGTCTCGGCAGCAGCGATTGGATGTAAAATACATGGATTCCAGTTTCGGTGCTGTTGCGATCAAGATGGGCCTTGCGACACGAGACCAGATTGATGATGCCCTGGCAATTCAACAAAAATTATTTAGCATGACAAACAAACTTCAGCTTTTAGGCAATATTCTTGTGGATAATAATGTGTTAACCGATGCCCAAACCCGACAAATATTAAGCCATCAAAAAGAACTCAAGCTACAGGCTAAAGAAAGAGAAAATTCCCAAAACAAATCACAAAAAAGGTCAAGGAACAAGCAAAAGAAAGATAAAAAAGAAAGCATTGTCGATATTCAAAAACTAATCAAAGTCATTGTCAGTAAAGATAAACTTGAAGCCAGAATATTACCAGTAAAAAACTTACCCCCTGATACCAACCTGGATGATATATTATTTGTTTTATCAGAAAAAAATATCAAATATGGTGTTGTCAGTCATTTTGATATCAGAACATATCTCAAAAATCCATCATCACACCAAACCCCCTGGCTAATCGCCAGGGGAAAACCACCGGTTCAACCTGAACATGCATCCATTCACTATAAATTTGATCTGTTTGATCGGTTTTCCTGTCGTTCCCATGGATCAATTGATCATCTTTCCTGGGATAAATGGCCAAAAGCAAAAAAAGGAAATATTCTGGCTGAAAGAAATCCCGGAAAACCGGGTATGCCTGGAATCAGTGTGCATGCAGAAATTATAGATGTCCCTGCGCCAAAATCTGTCCAATTAATTAATGGCTTTGGCACTAAGCTTTCCGAGGATGGCAACCAATTGAGTGCCACACATGAAGGTTTGATTGCATCATACATGCGCAATAAAATATGTGTGCTACCCAAAAAAGTGGTTGATGGTGATTTTAGTCAAGAAAAAGATGCATTTCGCTATAAAGGAGTGCTTCACGTCAAAGGCACGATTAAAGGTCAGGTTCGCAGTGTTATGGTTTTTGCTGAAGGCGCTGACAATGCGGATATTCAGGTAGAATCGGATGTTATTATTTCAGGTGATCTCACTCAGTCAAGTATCCAGGCCAAAGGTAATGTGGTTGCACGCAATATCAGTCATTCCCAGGTTGAAGCCTTTGGTCATGTTGTTTCTGAACAATATATTGATTCATCGCGTGTTGACGCCAGCGGTCAGGTCTCGGTCCTTACCGGCACAATAGAGAAGTCTGAAATATCGGCATTTCAAGGTATTTATGCGAAAACAATTGAATCATATAAGGAAAAGTGCTGTACCCTTACTGTGGGCATAGACACACTGGTCAAATCACGAATTGACAAACTCCAGGCACAATTGCCATCTTTAAAACAAAATCTTGAAAAGCTGTCTCAACAGATGGAAGATCTTAAAAAAGTAAATCTACAAATTAATGAAAATATTAAAAAACTCAGCAATTTCATCAACGCCTGTAATGCAAAAAAAGAAGAATTGACTGACACCCATGCCAATGAAAAAGGGGATCAAATTGATAGCAAGATTAATGATGCCCAAAAGGCCATTGAGGATAAAAAACAACGCATCCAAAAAAATAAAGATCGTTATCAGCAATATCATAAATATTACAGGCAGCATCTAAAACATGTTAAAAATACCAGTGAAGAATTGATAACCCTCACAGAATGGTTAAAAAATGGACACGAACCACCGGGTATTGTTATTTCAGAAACCATTGAGAAGGATACTAAAATTGTTTCTAAAAGGTGCGAGATGATCTTGGATAAGGAACATTCTCATGTGTACATTAAAGAGATACAATCAAATGATGAAGGGGCAAAGTTTCAGATTGAATCATTGTCTGATGCACCCAACTGATGTTTTTCTCTTTAGGAACTTACCTGCCTTATTTCCATTGTTTTGAGGTGTATGTACTGTAGAGACGTCTATGCTGAGTCTCAAAACAAAACCTTATTGTGATGATCAAAAAAAAATGAGCCTGTTATTTTTCAAGCCTTCCTAAATAATATTTTCCAAATTTCATACAGGATAAGATTGACTTTTCTCAAAGAATATGAAAAAATAATTATTTCAGGTTGCCGCAAATGCAATCAATTTAATAAATACCAAATCAATAACACAAACAGATGGGAGATTGATTCATAATAAATCATCCCGATGAAAAAAGTGAGGTAAAAAGGCATGTTAAATATTGAAAAGCCAGAACATCCTGATATTACATCGGATATGTGGGATCACATTGATGGTATCATCAGTGAGAATCAACATAAGCCAGGTGCTTTGATAGCTGTTCTCAGACAGGCCCAGGATGTTGTCGGATATCTACCACCGCCACTGATGGAATATATCAGTATGGGGCTCAATATTTCCAGAAGTGAGGTCTATGGGGTATCAACATTTTATTCACTCTTTTCCATGACACCAAAGGGGCGTCATACCATCAAGATCTGTATGGGGACAGCCTGTTACGTTAAAGGTATCAAAGAAACTGTTGATCGAGTCAGCAATAAATATGAAATTGGCTTTGGGGAAACATCATCAGATCGGCGTTTTTCTATGGAATCTGTGCGATGCCTTGGTGCGTGTGGACTTGCTCCGGTGATTGTCATTGGTCAAGATACGCATGGTGATGTTAAGGCGGACAATATTTTAAACATTTTAGATCGTTATGAATAAGCCCGAAAATATTGTATGAAACTCAAAGAAATCAGGGACATATTAGATGCTACTGTTGTGTGTGGCGAAGAACAGATGAATATTGATATCGTTTCTGGCGGTGGTGCCGATTTGATGAGCGATGTTTTATCTGCCACAGCAAAGGGCAGTGTCTTGTTAACCGGACAAAACACACCCAATGTCATTGAAATTTGTATCATGGCTGAAGTCGGTGCAGTGGTTTTAGTTCGGGGTAAACAACCATCCAAAAAAGTGGTTGAAATGGCAAAAGCCAATTCAATTCCAATTTTGTTATGCCATGAATCTATGTTTGTCGCATGTGGCAGGTTGTATATGGAAGGGTTGCGCGGCATGGATGGATCATGGTAATTCAAAACGATTATTTTTCGAGGGTTCCCTTTGGGATATTTAATCACTTAATCGCCTTATTGGGTTAAGGCATTGAGTAATTCGTATCCAAGGTTGAACTAAAATATGGAGAATACAATGCCAAAGTTGACTATCGATGATTTTAAACGCATCAAACAAGAAAAATCTCAAATATTTGCCCTGCGCCAAGGGAAGGTCCCGGTTGAACAGACACGACATGTCTTGCTATGCAGTGGCACCGGCTGTCATGCAACTGGGGGGCTGTCAGTAATGGATGCCTTGCAGCAGGAAATTGATAATCAAGGGCTTTCAGAAAATGTTATCATTGTGGAAACCGGATGTAATGGGTTTTGTGCACTGGGTCCCATCATGGTCATACAGCCTGATGGTATTTTCTATCAACAGGTGAAAGCCGACGATGCTAAAGAACTGGTAGAAAGCCATTTCAAAGGCAATAAGCCTGTTGAACGACTCATGTATAAAGATCCATTATCCAAGAAAAAGGTAATTCCCAGGCTAGATGATATCCCATTCTTTTCCAATCAAATGGCACGTGTCCTAAGAAATAAAGGCCTTATTAATCCAGAATCCATTGATGAATACATTGCACGCGATGGCTATCTTGCTGCCATACAAGCATTGAAAGAAATGACTTCTGAAAAAATTATAGAAGTGGTTTTAAGTTCTGGTGTTCGTGGCCGAGGGGGCGCAGGATTTCCCACTGGATTGAAATGGCGATTTGCCTTTCAAAGTAAGGGAGATACCAAATATGTTTTGTGCAATGCTGACGAAGGCGATCCCGGGGCCTTCATGGACCGAAGTATTCTGGAAGCTGACCCCCATGCAGTGGTTGAGGGAATGATTATTGCCGCAAAAGCAATCAACGCCCATGAGGGATTTATATATTGCCGGACAGAATACCCTCTGGCCATCCGACGACTTCAGTTGGCAATTGACAATGCAAAGGATTATGGCCTTTTGGGTGACAACATTATGGACACAGGCTTTGATCTGAACATAGAAATCTGTCAGGGCGCCGGCGCGTTTGTATGTGGTGAAGAGACCGCATTGATGGCATCGGTTGAAGGTAAGCGCGGAATGCCTCGTCCACGTCCACCATTTCCAGCCCATCAGGGATTGTGGAAAAAACCCAGTATTCTTAATAATGTTGAAACCCTGGCCAGTATCCCGCAAATCATTCTCAATGGCAGTGACTGGTATTCTGCTGTGGGAACAGAAAAAAGCAAGGGCACAAAAGTTTTTGCATTGTCTGGTGATGTCAACAATATTGGTCTGGTTGAAGTCCCTATGGGCGCGAGTTTAAGAACGATCATTTTTGATATTGGCGGCGGTATTCCCAACAAACGAAAGTTTAAGGCTGTTCAGTTAGGGGGACCATCAGGCGGATGCGTGCCTGAAGAATACCTGGATACACCAGTTGATTTTGAAGAAATTGCCAAAGTGGGCGCAATCATGGGTTCAGGCGGTGTAATTATCATGGATGATCAGACCTGTATGGTGGATATGGCACGCTTTTTTATGGATTTCATTCAGGATGAATCCTGCGGCAAATGTACTCCATGTCGTGAAGGTACCCGACGCTTGCTTGAAATATTGGAAAAAATTTGTGATGGCCAGGGGAAGCCTGAAGATATTGAAACCCTTGAAGAATTGTCTTATGTGATTAAAGAATCCGCTTTATGTGGCCTGGGACAGACTGCTCCCAATCCGGTTTTATCCACATTGCGCTATTTTCGTCATGAGTATGAAGCTCATGTCTATGATAAGCAATGCCCTGCAAAACGATGTCCATCATTGCTCAAATTTGAGGTCAATACTGAAAAATGCAAGAAATGTGGGGCATGTTACAAAGCATGCCCGGTTGATGCAATCACCTGGAAAAAGAAAGAAGTGGCGATTATTGATAAAGAAAAATGCGTGAAGTGTTTGACATGTTTCAGTAAATGTAAATTTGATGCCATTGATTAATGATGGACAAATATAAATTGAAATGGTTTTTTTGATGATCCTTTCAATTTTTTTAGTTTTCTAAAAAAGGAGTATAAATTATGATACAAGCCGTATTTATGTTGGGTGGTCTGGGCATAGTCATTGGTATTGTTCTGGCAGCAGCCTCCCGAATATTTTATGTTTATGTTGATCCGCTTGTTGAGGCGGTTGATGATGCCTTACCTGGAGCCAACTGTGGTGGGTGTGGGTTGCCAGGTTGTGCAGCCAATGCTGAAGCGATTGTTGCAGGAAAAGCTGCCCCCAATTCTTGTGTTGCCGGTGGAGACGACCTGGCTGCTTCCATTGCCGCAATTATTGGCGCTTCTCTTGAAGCCAAAGAACCTGATATTGCCAGCCCAGGATGTTACTACAGTGTTGATAAAGCGCAAACCTTATATAAATATGAAGGTATTCTGGATTGTCGCGCAGCTGCCCTGATGTCTGGCGGTATGAAAGTCTGTGATATTGGTTGCCTGGGATTGGGAACATGTGTTCGTGCCTGTCCTTTTGATGCTTTAGTTATGGGTGAAAATGGACTGCCTGTCGTCCTTCAGGAAAAATGTACAGGATGCGGTACCTGTGAGCGTGTCTGTCCAAAGCATATTATAAAACTATCTTCAGTCACCCGAAGGATTCTTCAGGAATACACAGTTGATGATTGTACCACCCCCTGTCAACGTGCCTGCCCAGCGGGCATTGATATTCGGGAATATATTCATCAGATTGACCAGGGAAATGCAATCAAGGCTGTCCAGGTGATCAAAGAACGTAATCCTTTTCCATCAACCATTGGCCGAATTTGTCCGCATCCCTGTGAAACTGAATGTCGAAGAAATTTACAGGATGAAGCTGTTGCAATCAATGGACTCAAACGTTTTGCATCAGATTATGAGCAAGCAAGCGGAAAACGTGTGCAACCTTACAAAGCACCATCCACAGGGCGAACTATCGCAGTGATTGGCGGCGGCGTTGAAGGTCTTTCTTGTGCATTTTTTCTGGCACGTCTGGGACATTCGCCTACTATATATGAAGCCACAAACCAATTGGGCGGCATTCTTCGCAAAGCCATTGCACGAGAGCGATTACCAATGGATATCCTGGATTGGGACATTGAGGGTGTACTTCAAATGGGCGTTTCAGTTGAATACGACAAACTGTGCGGCAAAGATTTTACAATACCATCCTTATTGGACAAAGGTTTCAATGCTGTATGCCTCACAACAGGCGGTTGGGATAGTCGTCTGGCACGAAATGCGGAAAGAACCATTGAGCAGCAAATACCAGGAATGTATTTATTGCTGGATGCATTAAAGATTAATGCAGATGCGGCTGTTCCCATAAATGGTCATTGTGCATTGCTTGCCAATGATAAAATGGCATTGAAAGCATCGGAGATCTTGAAAGAAAAAGGCGCAAAACAAGTGACCATTCTTTTTCAACAAAACATGGAAAAAGCTGATATCAGCAAAGAAGCGGTTGAACAAGCAAGAGAAAAAGGCATCCGAATCATTTTTCAGGCAGCAGTCCAGCGATTGATTGGTGAAGGTGAAACCTTAAAGCAAATTGAGTTTTTAGACATGGATGCAGACTTTCTCGAGACCATTGACATTGACACATTATTTATTTCCTATGGTCGCTATCCAGAAATGATTTTTAAGTCTATTATTGATGAAGATGATCAAAAAACATCCCAATGGGAGGCTATTGCACCTTACAAACAACCGGATCAATTTCATGAAAAAGGCTTGTTTTCTGAAAAGGACATGAAAACCGATCATAGTGCTGCCATCCGTGCCATTGGAGCGGCCAGACGCACTGCTGCTTCAGTTCATCATCTGATGTATGGCAATACTGTTGCCCTTGAAAACAACGTTCTGAAACCTGAAAGCGATATTCAGGATGTTACCCAATTGAATCATGTTGATACTGTACCAAGACAAATTATGCCCCAAAGGACTGCTCAGGAATTGTCAGTTCAAAATGAACTCGAAAAAGGCTTTACACCTGAAATGGCTAAGATAGAAGCCAGCCGGTGCTTGCAATGTGGACTGGTTTGTTATGAACGTAATGTTTAAATAATGGCAACGTGCTTGTAGAAACAAGTTTTGCCTTGTTTCTACAAGATAATACCAGTGCGTGTCTTTCGATTGCTTATCAATTTATAGTGTTGTATTTCATTCTCGATCAAACACGAGAAATCATGTATTTTAATCATTTTGGGCGTATCCAATGGATGGAGGAAGCAAAAACCGGAATCAAACCTATGGTCGAGATCAAACGTAGGGGCGAACCTTGTGTTCGCCCTCGAACAAAAACCAGTATCGAACCTATGGTCGAGAATATATATATAAATCGTTCGCCTTCGGGCATAGGTTCGATACCGGTTTTTGTTCGAGGGCGAACACAAGGTTCGCCCCTACATTCATTTTCGGACATAGGCTCAAAAAATATACAAGAACTGCTTTGTCCCCCATCAATTGGATACGCCCTTTCATTATGTAAAAAAGAATTCAACCTGTTATAGACGCCTATTATTTTAAACCCATAAAAGGATTTTCTTCTCGATCAGGTTCTAATGCTTTTAAAGATCTATCTTTTGTCCAAATATGAACAGGTAAATTAAATACATTTTTCTTATCTTCTGAAAGTTGTTTCGCTTGAAGATAAACGGCTGTATCAGTTAAGCCCAAACCCTGTTGAACGTATTTTTTGGAAAATTGAATTAAATTGTTTATTAGAAGCTGGATTGATTCAAATTCCTTGCATGGTACAACAATAAATGGTGAACTATGAACACTGCAACTTTTTTCAATATCTTTTCTAAACGTCTCTGCTAATTCATAGCATTGAGAGCCTCTTACATGTGCGATGTGATTAGCAATTTCAAAAATAACAGGCACTGGCACATAAAGCCGACTTTTATTTTTCTCCGCTTTTTTAAAACGTTTCTTGATTTCAGAAATATTTTTTTTATCACAATAACCGTAGATTTGGTAATATTCATCAAGATAACTTGTATCTATGACGTAAATACATTGTTTCATTTTTTGGCGTCCAAACGTTTAAGGCTTTGTAAAGCAATATTTTTTTTCTCTTCGTGAAAATCAGGATCTAAATATCGTTCGATCACATTACAAGCAACCAATCCACCCAGTGTATCTTTTTGTAAAAGAATATCCACATCTGGTAATTCAAAAAAAGGTGTTAATTTAGCGCATTTGTTTTGTTTGTCATAGTGCGTTAATGACACACATTCAAGTTGGTCAATCGTTAAGCAGTCTAATGTGGATGGATTATGAGTTGTAATCAAAACGTTCAACTGTCTTCGATGGCAGATATCCCATATTTCGTTAATTAACATGTTGGTTCGTGATGCATGAATCCCATTATCAATCTCTTCGATGATAATTCGTGATCCTTCAGGTATCGTTTCAAGGGCAGTAAGGATAGCGATTGCGCGAAGTGTCCCATCAGACAATAGATTCGCCTTGATCTTATCATTTTGTTTTTTTAAAGCAAACAGCACATCTTTTTCATCATCTGTTTTAATAAAATCAAATTTTTCAAAAGGCTCTTCAGGTAATTCTTTGATAAGATTCAAAATTCTTTCAAGAATTTCGGACTGATGTTGATATAAATGATAAATAACTGAAGAAAGGTTCGTGCCATTTGGATTTAATACTTTTTCCCCTATAGGGCTATAATTTCTTAATTTACGTGGATGGATATCAAAAAGATAGATGTTATTATATTGATTTAACAAACGCAAAGCGTCAGATTTGCCTGGAAAGGGCTGTGGTCTTTTTTTATTGCCTTGATTGATCGCTTCAATAAAGGAAAGACCCGCAATAAATGAGCCAATAACTTTAAATCCCTTATCTTCAGAAGCAATCAGGCCTAACCCTCCAATTAAACCTGCTAACAATAAAAAATCTTTATCTGGAAATGATTTTGAATCTTTTTGATTTGTTGGCAATAGATTCAGCAAATCTTCTGGATTCGTTGGTAATAAATCAAGTAAATTTCTATTACCCAGTAGCGCTTTTTTTTCAACTTTTACATCCGGTTCTTTTGTTGCAGATATTTGAAAATTAATGTCTTGTTCTTTTTCTTGATAAACAATTGTATCTTTAAATCCAATGTCAAATACATTAACCGCCATACGAAAACAACCATCCACTCCGCCTCTAATTTCACATTGCCCACCACGACCGATATCTGAAAAATCCTTTAATTCTTTTCCTTTCATAAATTCTGCCAATAATATCACGCCATCAATGATATTTGATTTTCCAGAGCCATTTCGACCGATCAATACGGTCATGGGGGTTGATAAATCAATGTTGATCTCTTTAAAATTTTTGAAATTTTTAAAGGTATGCATATGTTTTCCTTAATCTTTTAATTTTTATGATCGAAATCAATCTCGTTTAAAATGATGATAATACTTTTCTCTGAGATATTTGGCTTCTTCCATTTCATAAAAAGTTGGATGATAATAATATTAATAGAGTGTAGCCAAAATATCTACATATTTTTTGTTTACAAAATATTTTTGAAAAAAATCTGACAAACCTCAAAATCCTTTTCAAAATGATTATTTGTAAAAAATTACAAATTATACAAAAATATCAAGCGAGAAATGAAGGATGCCGATAAAATTAAATATGAACTGGAACACTATGAGCATAATTTAATCTCTCACACAAGCAAATTGAATGACACTGATATTAAAAACAAATTATATTATTGAGGAATAATTTTTGCAAATTTTTTCTATTAAATAAAAAATAATAACAATTATTATAACCCGCGTCTTTTTCATTGATAAACAATGATATAATAATGAGGACATTATGAAAACTTTTCTAAATATTAGTGTGACAGTTTATCTTTTATTAACTACAGTTTTCATTGTTCCAAATATTTTTGGTCAACTGACCCCTGATATGAAAACAGCCCCTATAAATCCGAAATTTCTCAACTATCAACAAATGCAAACTCCAAAGGAAACACAGCAAAAAAGAAGTCGATCTCGTCAGAGTCAGAAAAGTGTTCTTGATCAAGGGGAAAATCTCGGACTTATCCCTGATCCACTAATTTCACAAACCCATCAAAATGATATGCCTGTTGATATTATTCAAATAGGGCCTTATTCATCGGCAGATGCCGCATATGATATGCGTGATCCCAATCATGATGGCAATTTCAATGACAGTTGCTTGCCGACAGTCAGAAATCAGGGCACTTGCGGTGCATGCTGGGCTTTTGCAGGTTATGGTACTATTGAAAGCCATCTGAAATTCAGGTATCAGACACCTGATGCTGAAAACGATTTTGCTGAAAAACATCTTCTTCAACATCATGGCTTTGATATTCCTCAATGCAATGGCGGTAACCTGAAAATGATCGCTGCATATCTTTCAAGAAACACAGGGCCTGTGCTGGAAACTCATGATCCTTATACAGATCCATTAAGTGATACACTCTGTGAAAATTGTCAGCCATCACGTTATTTTGACCAAATACGTTTCATGCCAGTGAGATCAGATTCAACTGATCTTTTGTATATTAAAAACGCCATACTTGAACATGGTGCATTATATACGTCGATTCTATTTGATGCTGAAAATTATTACAATAACACCCAATTCAGCTATTATTACGATGATCCTGACAATTCTTTTGATGATTCCAATCATGCGGTGGTGATTGTGGGTTGGGATGATGCCTTTCAAATTCCTGAAGCACCTGGCAATGGGGCGTTCATTGTTCGCAACAGTCTGGGAAAAAACTGGGGAGATCAAGGCTATTTTTACGTTTCTTATTATGATGAAAGCATTGCCCGAACCAAATTGGGATTTTTTCAGGATGATATCCATTTTAGTTTTGATGTGATCTATCAGTATGATTATCTGGGATGGACTGGCAGTATTGGATCAGGCGATAATAATGATTGGGCGGCCAATGTGTTTACTGCCAATGAAGATATAGCGATCACTGCTATTGGCTTTTATGCAACATCTGTCAATATGTCCTATCAAATACAAATTTATCAAACCTTTGAAAATATGGGAGGATATTACCAGCCATCACATCCTTTGATTGATGAACCTGTCATCGGCACATGTCAATACAGTGGTTTTTATACGATCAAACTCCAAAATCCAGTTCTATTTTCCAAGGGCCAATCATTTGCTGTGGTTGTTCAATTTAATACGCCTGATAATGCATTTCCAATTCCTATTGAAACGCCCATTGACAACTATTCGGAATCATCAAAAGCACAATCTTCAGAAAGCTTTGTCAGTGATTTTGGGAACATATTCTTTGATTTACAAAGCTATGCGTCTCAAGCCAATGTCTGTATAAAGGCTTATGGTATGAATGTTGAGAACAATCTGCCCATCGCATTTTCACAAGAGCTATTTACTGATGAAGATACAACTCTGGATATTCTGCTGTCTGGAGAGAGTTGCAGAAGTCAGGTCTTAAATTATGTGCTGATTCGATATCCAAATCATGGCACTGTATCCGGTAGCTTACCCCATCTGACTTATTCTCCTGATTTAAATTTTAATGGCCTGGATATTCTTGATTTTCTGGTGAATGATGGCTCTTACAATTCTCAACCTGCCAGAATCTCAATAACAGTCAATCCTGTCAATGATCAGCCTTATGCATTACCATTAACACTTGAGACATACGAAGATCAAACACTTGAATTTTCAATCAGCGGGTTTGATCCTGATGGTGACCCCTTGCTGCTTTATATTGAGGATCCTTTAATGTATGGAATTCTCTCCGGTAATTATCCCAATTATACCTATATTCCCAATACGCATTTTTTTGGTGATGATACATTCCGATTTTATGTGGATGATGGTCATCTGTCATCAAACAGTGCTGAAATTGTATTTAGCATAATTCCAGTCAATGATCCACCTGTTACCAATGACCTGTCCATTACGACAGTTCAAAATACACCAGTGATGATTGAACCGGTACTGAGTGATGTTGATTCTTATTCACTCACCCCTGTCATTTGGATTCAACCTTCAAATGGTACGTTGATTGCCGAAAATAAACACTTTGTTTATACACCCAATGAATTGTTTATCGGATCAGATCAATTTATTTTTCGTGTCACTGATGGCCATTTACTGTCATCACCAGCAACTGTTTCCATTACAGTCAATGAAAACACAAATCTGGCTGAGGCACAAGACATGGTAATAATGGTTAACCTTCATGAATCAACTGATATTGATCTATCAAGTGGGAACAGTACACGCGATAATTTGACGTATCAGATTAAAACCAATCCGCTGTCAGGTGAACTTGAAGGCGCACCACCTTATTTGATCTACACCCCAACCATACAAACTGGCGGGTTTGATTGGTTTACCTATACAGTCAGAAAAAACAATATCAATTCTAAGCCAGCAACAGTCAGAATTTTTATTATTGACCATAATAATGCACCTGTTGTTGAAAATAAAAGGTATACGCTGATTGAAAACACACCCCAAAATATCATCTTAACCGCCACGGATACAGAGAATGACCCTCTTTCTTTTCATATTTCAGTGCCGCCATCACATGGCACATTATCCGGTACATTGCCAAATCTTATTTACACGCCGGATGAAAACTACTCTGGCATAGATCGCATCTATTTTAAAGCCAGTGATGGGAAAAAATTCTCAACCATTGCCAGCATTGTTCTTGATGTTCGCCCATTAATTGTTGACACAAAACCAGTTGCAAACATTGCACATTTAAATATACCTGAAGACACAGAAGTGACATTTACTTTAAAGGGCAGTGATCCCAATGGCGACAGCCTGACATATATATTGACTACCCAGCCCACACATGGCCAGATTACCGGCATTGCACCCCAAATAACCTATATTCCAGAAAAGGATTATCATGGCCTGTCCTGTTTTACATTTCAGGTCAGTGATGGCCTTGAAATGTCTGATCCAGCCGGTGTGACAATCACTATTTCCCCTGTAAATGATCCACCAATAGCTGACAATGCAACCATTATCACCAACAAAAATGTCGCAAGACGATTTGAATTATCGTTTCATGATGTAGATTCCAATACGCTGACATTTCAATTGATCACAGCACCATTACATGGATCAATCTCCTTTGATTTTCCTGAAATGATATATAATCCTGACCTATTTTATTCTGGAAAAGACTATTTTAGTTATGTTGTAAATGATGGCTCCGCTACATCAGAACCGGCAAATGTAACAATCATCATTCCAGACTTTTATGTGGATCTTGATGATCCAGACCTTGATTTGGGAACCCATCCGCCTGTTTTGTCTGAAATCAATATACAGGAGTTGTCAGATGAGCCTATTAACTTTACTCTGACTGATCAGGATGGTGGTGATGTAACGATCACCATAACATCATCCAATGAAACATTGATAACAAACACCCATATTGATGTTGCAGGATCAGGCTCAAATATATATACCCACAGCACATCAGCAGGTGTTCCAGTTCCTTTGACAATGGCAATTACAAGCACAGCAGGTCAATATGGTTCTGCAACAATCACCATTACTGCTGAAGATTCGGATGGATATACCTGTACAACTAATTTTACTGTGATTGTGTCACCACCTGGGGCCGGCAATACTTTAGATTTTGATGGAGATGATGACTATATCATTGCCAATTATGCCAATACTGGTAACGATAATTTTACTTTAGAAGCATGGGCAAAATGGAGTGGTGTCAAAACGACCATGCAAAATATTGTTCTTAATGGTGCTGGCGGTGTAAATGGTTATGGGATTCTTATTGATCCAGCAAATAACCGAATGGGATATGTTTGCGGGGGAATTAATTTTGCCTGGATTTCTGAAATGCTGGTTTCCAATAAATGGACCCATATTGCTATTACCAAAAACAGTGGCGTATGGGCCATCTATCTGGATGGCATATCCTATTCTATCAGTTCTCTTTCTACAAATACGCCCGCTGATTATTTATCTATAGCTGCAAGTAATGGTGGTACCAATACTTTCGGCGGTCAGATAGATGAAATAAGAATTTGGAATACTGCGCGAACTCAGGAAGAAATTCGCGATACGATGTGTAAAAAATTGATTGGAAATGAAACTGATCTTTTAGTTTATTATCGATTTGATCACAGTTCAGGATTAACCTTAGCAGATCTAACTGGAAATGGTAACAATGGTACGATTAATAATATGGATAATTCTGACTGGGTTACATCTGGCGCAGCCATTGGTGATCTTAGTGTTTATGATTACACTGGTTCAGTTGCATCTGACTTTGAAGTCAATTTAGCTTCTTCTGATGGCGATCAATTGACTGCAACCGGTGATGGCGGTTCATATACAGGTCTTCATCTATACTTAGTCAATGAATCCCCCAATACAACAACCCCGCCAACCGGCTGGAATGCAATTGATACAGATCATTATTGGGGCATCTTTCCTATTGGCACAAATCCAACATATGAAATAACGTATAATTACAATGGCAATGCATTTGTTGATAATGAGAATGCGCTCAAGCTTGCCTATAGAGAAGATAATTCAATCAGTTCATGGTCAGACGCCAATACAACTCTAAATACAAGCCTCAACACATTAAGTCAAAGCAGCTATACAAGATCTGAGTTTGTGTTGGGCGGTAGATATTTCAACATTTCAGAAATACCAGATCAATCAACTGCGTTAAGTGATATTCCATTTACAATGACTTCTATTCAAAATGGTGATGTAACGATCACCATAACATCATCCAATGAAACATTGGTAACGACCACCAATATTGATATTGCAGGTTCAGGCTCAAATATATATACCCACAGCACATCAGCAGGTGTTCCAGTTCCTTTGACAATGGCGATTACAAGCACAGCAGATCAATATGGTTCTGCAACAATCACCATTACTGCTGAAGATCCGGATGGCCTTACTGGCGTTTCGCAATTTATGGTCTATGTTTCACCTCCTGGACCTGGTATGGGAATCAAATTTAATGAAGAAGGACAAAGTGTTACTGCTGGTATCGCAACCAGCAATACGAATTTTTGTATGGAATTATGGATGAATTGGAAAGGAGATTTTGGTAACTATCCCCATTTTGTCAGTTTTATTGCCTGTAATGGCAGTACAGGTACTGATGGTTATGCCATTTATTTAACCCCTGATGATAGATATCTTGGTTATTATTGCTCTTCTGGATTTGGCATTGGAAATATTGGCAGAATGCCTGAAATTGGTGTATGGGAGCATGTTGCTCTTGTCGTTAATGAAGGAAATTTATATTTTTACGTCAATGGCGTATTGGAATTAACTGATTCTGGATCACCATCAACTTTGGAAGGCGGCTTTAGTCTTGGAAACAGCGGAAATCCACAAGAATACTATATTGGACAGGTAGATGAATTACGCATATGGGATGCCCCCCGATCAGCAACACAGATTCGTGAAAATATGTGTAAACGACTGACAGGTAATGAAACAAATCTAGTCACTTATTATCGGTTTGATCATTCTTCAGGAACTTTTTTAGCAGATCTGTCTGGTCATGGCAATCATGCAACATTAGTAAATATGAGCGATATAAATTGGGTAACATCCGGCGCAGCCATTGGTGATGTCAGTGTTTATGATTACACCGGTTCAGTGGCATCCGATTTTGTTGTCAATTTGACTTCTTCAGATAGTGACCAGTTTACAGCTACAGGTGATGGCGGTTCATATTCAGGTCTTAACCTTTATTTAATCAATGAATCACCCAATATTACAAGTCCTCCAGGAGACTGGCATGCCATTGATTCAAATCACTATTGGGGCATATTTCCAGTTGGCACCTCCCCAACGTTTGAAATTTTATACAATTATGATGGCAATCCATTTGTAAGCCTGGAAGATTCTTTAAAAATGGCATATCGGGAAAATAATGCAAGCAATTCATGGTCACAATCAACTGCTGTGTTGAATACTGGTGCCAATACAATCAGCAAAAGCAATGAAACAGGCGCAGAGTATGTTCTTGCTGATAAACCAATTGAAATATCAGATATACCCATCCAGCAAATAACAGACAGCCCAACGACATTTACCATTACTGATAAAGTTGGTGGTGATTTTTATATAACAGTCAGTTCTTCAAATGAAACCATAATAAGCAATGCAAATATTGATCTTGAAGAATCAGGAACAAATTCATATACATTTACCTCTACAGCAGGTATCCCAGTCCCTTTGACTGTTGCTTTTTCAAGTACTGCTGATCAATTTGGATTTGTGACATTAACTGTGACAGCCCAGAATTCAAATGGCGTGACATACACATATCCGCTTTATGTCATTATTTCCCCGCCGGGCGCAGGCAATGCTTTGGATTTTGATGGTTC
>Ga0272440_1001717_pt1 | contig 17660 bp, 12 predicted proteins | sample SSMMMBAug17_FD_192440 | JGI IMG/M metagenome (GOLD analysis project Ga0272440, IMG submission 192440) | Marine sediment archaeal communities from Little Sippewissett salt marsh, Falmouth, MA, United States - SSM-MMB-Aug17 | ecosystem: Environmental > Aquatic > Marine > Wetlands > Sediment ...
GTCTCTACGGCTCGTAAACCTCAATACGAACGAACATTTAAAATGGAATAAGGAAGGGTCAAACCTTGAATTGTGAATAACAAAAAATATGCATTGTTCATAACTCAGAAATTTATAATTCACAATTCAAGGTTTGACACCACTTCAACTTGACCCCACTTCAACTTCTTCGGAAAAATTAATGGTTCAATCAGTTAATCCGAAATTATCACAGAATTCATTGGGATTCATTACTTGAAAAAAATGTTCTGAAGATAGACCTTTGAGAAAATCCCGATTGTCTGAAACAATAATTTCTACCCTTTTCCATTCACAAAATGCACCGATTTCTGCATCTCCTTTTTTCAATCCTTTTTTTTCAAATTGACTAATATAACCTTTTGGGATTTCTGAAAAATCAATTTTTACGCCAAAGCGTAAAATAAACTGGTAAAATTGTTTCATATCATAGTCTGAAAGATTCCGCTCTAATTCTGCACGTATTTGATCAGAAACAATTATTTCGAATTTATTAAGGTTGAGTAATATCCTCTCACAAAATGGGTCTACACCTACAATACCAAATATCCAAACATTTGTATCTAAGCTAACTTGCATGCCGTTCCGCCCAAACTGTATTGCGAGTTTTTCTCAGTGATTTAAGAATTTCATCTTTGTTCATCTTTGCGAAGGGATGACTTTTTCGAATGTCACTCAGCCAGTTATGCATTTCGTTTGGTAAGTATATCCGTTCTTGAACAACAATATCGACTTCCTTCATTGGCGGTAAGCCTTTAAGGAAAATAGTACCATCAGTTTTTACTACTTTCCTAAAATGTTGATGCTCCATTATTTTTCCCCCTTTATTTATTCGATAAGATCTTTAAATTTAACAAACTAAAGTTCCGAAAAATCAATAACATTAGGCATTTAACTCTTTTCAAAAAACAATATATACCTATATTTTTTCATCTTCAGCCATTTTTAATATATCTTAATATTTATATATTGATTTTAGAACCAGCAACTTGATTCTGTAGTTTTTGGGCTGAAACTTAGATTATTTAATGGTCTAAGCAAATTCGAATGAAATTCCGATGATTTTTGGACCTTTTGATATTTTAATAATGGCAATAAATAAATATCGTAAATGATATTAGATAGTTAAAAAATATTATCTATCAGATTTTCATTCGAATTCCGATTTTTTTAATTTCACAAAAGTGAATAAAATCAGTTTAATAAAAATTCGTCAATAAAAAAATCAGCGCAAGCATGTATAATTGAAAACTGAAATAATATGAAAATCCCAGCAAAGTCTTATAAATTAATATTTTAAAGATAATTTTAACCATAAAAAATTAAAAACGTAATTTTTTTTCGTTTTTAAGAAATAAAATAAGCTTGATGATACTCTATTACTTTTGATTTGATCCGAGTTCAAGAGGTCTGAATTTAGCTTTTAGCTCCATGCTGGAACATGCGTTTAAGATGTTTTAGCGTGGGAACGAAAAAAAACTCTTGACAAAAACAAGGAATACTCGATAGTAATGTCCATATTCAAAATGCTTAATTCGCTTGCGGGCTATGGAACATCAGGATATAGTCGAACGACTTTATGCATTGATACGAACATAGTGGCTCATTGTCATAGCATCCTGATAAATCGTTTTTATTGGACAATTTTTTTGGGTATAACCATTCATCTGACAAGATTACCTAGAAGACAAAGAGTTAGACAAGTGATCGAAAAATTTAAAAACAACGAATACGTAAATAGGCAATTGAACTCCTATGAGCAGTCATGGGATATCCTGAATGAAAATTATTGTAGCTGGTTTTCATCACGTGTTGTCAAAATAAAGGGAGACCTTGATCCGGAGATTATCAAACAATCATTATCTGTTCTGCAAAAACAGCATCCCAGATTATACAGCCAAATTGTATACAAAGCGGATAATTGTCAGTTTGAATCTGGAAAAGCAGTTATCCCGGTTTATTGTATAACAACGAATTCTATTGAAGCGGAAGTCATCAAACAAATGAATACCTGCATAGAAACTACCAAAGCGCTCATGCGTGTAGTGATTATGCGTAATCCAGACATGAAAACCCATATTTATTTAATGCTCATTTACCATCATGCAATCGGTGATGGTATATCAATTATCGTGTTTTTAGAAGACCTGCTTTCTTACTATCAAAAAATTTTAGAAAATAAACCCATTGACGTTGTTCCCAATTGGGTTGAACTATTACCCATTGAAGCGTTTATGCCTGATGATGTTCCGGAAATAACACCGATCAATGAAGGCGCTCAAAATTTTGCGAAACTTCCCTTTGACCAAAATGTTCCTTTGAAAAAACGCTGGAGCAGCTATATAAAAAAGAGTTTAAACGAGAATTTGATCCAAAAAATTATCGCAGCAAGTAAAGCCCATAATGTCACTATTCAAGGAACATTAAATGCCGCATTGTGCATGGCTTTTGGACAAAAACTCCAACATGTGACGAATATCACAGATCATACCATCAGCTATTACGTTTATGTCAATTTGAGACCATTTTTGAAAAACAGACCTGAAATGATCACTTTGAACTCTTTTGTTTCAAGGATCATTATTTACCATGATATTCCTTTTCAAAAACAGGAGAAAAATGAATTATTCTGGAAAATCGCACGTGATTCCAGAAAGCAAATTACTGACAGAATCAATAAGTCTGCTGAACTTTTTACAGAGATGAAAACAGCAAAAGAATATACGATTAAACAACTACAATCTGATAATGATGTAGATGTTTCAACCTCTATATCCAACCTGAAAGTTAACATTCGATCAACCTATGGAGCTATTGAATTAGAGGACATTTATACTGTATCACCTCAAGGCGTTTTCAGATACCCGCATGTCTTTGTGTCTACGTTTAGAAATATAATGAATATTACCTTTTGTTATTCTGAACCTTCACACAACCGAGAGCTGATTGAGGACATTGCAAATCGTTTTGTATCAATATTAATTAATGCCTGTCGGTAAATGCACTCAGAAATGATAGCTTTTTTGAATCCTGAACCAATAAAAAACTGATAAAAGAGAGAGACTGATGTTAACTATCTTAACTCTAAAATCCTGTGCATATGAATGGTTTCGTTGGAAAAACCGAAAGACAAAAAAATTGCTATCTCATCAAACAGAAAATGATGAAAATTCAAGTGACCATCGTCTGCAAACACAAGCCACAAATACAGATATTCTCAAAGGAGAAAAAGAAGCGGCAAACTATCAAAAAATATCTCTGACTGCTTTTGGATTTTCAGCTTTAGGATTTGTCTACCCACCGTTTAGATTATTAAGTATCCCCATATTATCCTATAATTATTACTATTTTTTAAGACAATCTTATTATGTTATATTCCAACAAAAAAAAACTGTTTTAGGGATTTATGAATTATTAAGTGTTTCAGGCGTGTTATTGCTTGGCAATCTTATAACTGCGTCGATGATGTTTTCGATGTTTTTTACTGCGCGAAAGTTAATTCTACAAACAGAAAAAAACGCTCAGATTGATCTAAGTAACATTTTTGGAAAACTGCCGAATAAAGTTTGGGTGTTAAAGGACGATCTTGAAGCTGAAATTCACCTTCATCAAATACAAACAGGTGATATTTTGGTTGTTCGCGCCGGAGAAATGATTGCTGCGGATGGTCGAATCATTGATGGAGAAGGAACTGTTGATCAGTGTATGTTAACTGGTGAATCCCAACCGGTGGAAAAAAATAAGGAGGATCCTGTTTATACCTCTACAATTCTGCTTTCAGGTTGGTTACATATTCAGGTAGAAAAAAAGGGACAGGAGGCGGTTACCGGACAGGTGATCAAGATTTTAAAAAAGACTGCTTCTTCCAAAAACCATGTTCAGTCCAATGGAGAAAGAATCGTTGAAAAAGGGGCAGGTATTTCAATGCTGGCCAGTATTATCGTTTTTCCCATATTGGGACCTGTAAAGACGATCGCCTTATCCTATGCAGGATTTGGTTATCAAATGCGAATCGGCTCACCATTGACATTATTGAACCATATCCGTCTGGCTTCAAAACATGGCATTCTCATTAAAGATGGCAGAGCTCTGGAAAGGTTAGTTCATATTGATACTGTTATTTTCGATAAAACAGGAACACTCACCAAAACAGTTCCAAATGTTCAACGTATTGTCGCCTGTAATGGATTTAGTGAAAAGAAAATACTGGCATATGCAGCGACTGCCGAACAAAGACAAAAACATCCAATAGCGCTGGCGATTTTCCAGGCAGCTGCCCAAAAAAATATAGACACTTTTAGTCTAAAAGATAGTGATTATGAGATTGGGTTTGGCATTCGCGTCAATTTTATTGATCCTGAAATCAGTGATCACGTTCAAACTGTTTTTTTAGGTAGTCAGCGTTTTATGCAAAAAATTGGCGTAGATATTCCTTCTTCAATAAAGCCCTTTGAGCTTGAATGTGCAGAAAAAGGCCATTCACTGGTTTATCTGGCTTTGGGTAATAAAGACTTAATGGGGGTCATTGAACTTGAGCCTTCTTTACGAGAAAATGTTCATGAAATGATTCATCAATTTACGAAAAAAGGCTTATCCCTTTATATCATTTCTGGGGATCAACAAAAACCAACGCAGAATCTTGCTAAAAGAATTGGTATCAAAAATTATTATGCAGAGGCTTTACCTGAAGACAAAGCTAAAATAATTGAAAATTTACAAAAACAAGGAAGAAAAGTCTGTTTTTTTGGCGATGGCATTAATGATGCAGTCGCTTTACTAAAAGCGGATGTTGCAGTTTCATTAAATGGCGCTGCCACAATTGCAATGGATGCGGCTGAAATTGTTTTGATGAAACCGGATTTATCTTTTTTACCCTATCTCTTCGAGACTTCTGATCAATTAAATTCCAGAATAAAGAACAGTATAATATTAAATAACATATCTGGTTTAACTTGTGTCATCGGTGTGATTTTATTTGGTATGGGAGTCAATGGCTCTTTGTTTCTTTTTTATACGATGTTGGGAGTGAATATGATCAATGCGCAAATTCCTTTATTAAAGGAAAAATAAGGATTGTTTCTATAACGTATGAAAAATTTGATCAATCTTCTCAATAAAAAATATCCATCATTTTAAAGGGTTGAATTATGATTTATGATAAAAACGACAACTATCCGCCAACCGATTTTGCAATAAAGCAAGTAGATATGTGCGACCAAAAAGGACGCGGTGTTGTTTGTATCCGCCCAGTATCTTCAGGTCAGGTTTATCCATTAAAAGGGCAAATTGTGAATCAGATTACGCAGCATACCCTGGAAATCAGCTCAGATCGTCACTTTTTGGATACTCAGTTCGCAGGCTATCTCATGCATTCCTGTGAACCCAATGCAAAACTAAATATGCAAAATTTGACCTTAGAAATTCTTTGCGATATTGCAATGGGTGAATTGGTAACGATTGATTATGCCCATACTGAAAGGAAATTATTTCGTCAGTTTCCCTGCGCTTGCAACGAATTATCATGTCGTACCTGGATTAAAGGTAAGGATGAAGCAACTAACGAAAAAGGGATGGCTTTATTGGAAAAGCCTAAGCGGTTTAACTCACTAAATAAATGGTGGCATCGTGAAGGACTGTGTTATGCCTCAAAAAAATTATGTTTTGAGGGGCATGTGGTTCAAGAAAAGATACAATACTATGACAGACCTGTTTTTTTATATTTCAAAAAACGAATTCAAAATAATATTAAGCGGTTGAAGTCGGTCTTGGAAGGACTCTCCTATCAAATATTTTACGCATTAAAAGCCAATCGTTTTTTGCCATTATTGACATTTTTGCAGGAGAATTTTTCATCAGGTATTGATGTTTGTTCTCCAGGAGAAATCTTTCATGCCTTGGGTGCCGGCTTTTCCTCACAAGACATCTCGTACACATCAGCAGCATTATCGCCATCAGATTTAAATGTTCTTGAAAGGTTCGCTGGTTTACGAATTAATGCGGACTCATTATCAGCCATTAAGCATATTGGGGAACGTCAATTTTCCAATCATATTGGTCTTCGTCTAAACTTATCCATATCATTGGGATATAATGAAAAGCTGCGTTACAGTGGCCAAACAGCCTCAAAATTCGGTATTTATCTGGATGATCTCAAAGCAGCAATCGATTTATGCAGGGCATATAAACTGCCTGTTCACCGATTACATGTTCACAGTGGTTGTGGTTACTTAGATCCTTCTATCAATACGTTTCGAAATATAGTAGAAAAGTTATCCGCAATCTGTCATGATTTAAGTGAACTTCGAGAAGTCAATTTTGGCGGAGGTCTGGGGATTCCTTTTCAAGAAGGAGATGTTCCATTAAATCTTTCAGATTGGGCTGCGCCTTTGCACGAATATTTTCCGAAACAACGTGGGATTCAGGTACAGGTAGAGCCGGGATCATATCTGGTTCAAGATGCAGGTTTGCTTGCGTTGCAGGTTGTTGAGGTTGAGGTAAAATCAAAGAAATGTTTTGTTTACCTAAATGGCGGATTTAATCTGGCGCCTGAGCCTGTATTCTATCATCTTCCCTTTTATCCTTTACCTTGTATTCAGCGTGAAGATAAGAAAATCAATCAATCTCTTGTGGGAAATATCAATGAAGCCCATGATATCTGGTATGAAGGAGACTTGCCGATATTGAAAGAGGGTGACTGGGTCGCCTTGATAAATGCAGGCGCATATGCCAGCTCCATGAGTAGTAACCATTGTTTTCGCGGTGAATTCTATGAAAGGTTAATTTAATGAACAGATATCAACACAGTGACCGCTGTCATTTATTACATCCCTGGGCAGATCTTGCGGTTTCTTGCACTGAAAAGAAATTGATCATAGCAAAAGCAAAGGGAATTTATATCTATGATGAATTGGGGAAACCCTATATTGATGGCATTGCTGGCATGTGGTGTGTCAATATCGGTCATGGACGAGAGGAGATGGCTGATACGATTGCCCATCAGGTTCGAACCCTGGACTATTATACGCCCTTTGGTGATGTCAGTTCTATCCCTGCTATTGAACTGGCTGAGTTGCTTGCAGCGCATTCACCATTTAATCTGAATCGGGTCCATTTTAATTGTAGTGGTTCAGATGCTGTTGAATCAGCAATCAGGTTCTGTCATTATTTTTTTAAATCTCAAGGTCAACATCACAAACGCCATATTATTTCTCGTGAGGATGCCTATCATGGAAGTACTTATTTAACAGCATCATTATCCGGTAAAAAAGTAGACAAAACCCATTTCCACTATATTGAGGATATTATCCATCACTTGCCATCTCCAAATTATTTGCGATTTGGAAAGGGAAGTGAAGACCAATTCTTTCATCAGCAAGCACAACAACTTGAAAATAAAATATTGGAATTAGGCGCTGACAATGTTGCCAGCTTTATTGCCGAGCCAATTCTGGCATCGGGTGGTATTATTATACCTTCAATAGACTACCATCGATCTGTCCGAGACATTTGTCGAAAATACGATGTCCTCTTTATCAGCGATGAAGTTGTTACCGCATTTGGTCGCCTGGGTGAAATTTTTACATCACAGGCATTATTTGATCTAAAACCGGATATTATCACTGTGGCAAAGGGGTTAACATCAGGTTATATCCCAATGGGGGCAACTTTAATTTCCGACAATTTATTTGAACAAATCAGCGGCAGTCGTGCTGGAAAGACCCCTTATTTTACAAATGGGTTTACTTATTCCGGACATCCTGTCTCCTGTGCAGCCGCACTTAAAAATTTAGAAATTATTAAAAGAGAAAATTTGTGCCATCATGTAAAAAAAAAAGTGGGCCCCCATTTCATTAAAAAACTCAAAACCCTGGAACATTTTGATAGTGTGGGTGAAGTACGCGGTATGCATTTAATGGCCTGTGTAGAATTTCAATTGGAAAAACACAAAGGGTTGGCAACAAAACGCGATATCGACTTTGCCAGAAAGGTAGATGAACTTTGTGAAATTGAAGGTTTAATTGTGCGACCCTATGAAAATCTTTGTATTCTATCTCCCCCCTTGATTATCAATACAAAAGAGATTGATACAATTGTCTCGATTTTAGAAAACTGTATTATGCAGGTTGAAAAGACATTTGAGTAGTTTTTATTTCATACGACCATAATCTAACTGAATAATTTGATCGGCCAGATCATCGTATTGAACATCATGAGTTACAGCAATAATACTTTTTCCCTTGCGGCGTAAAACAGGCAATAATTCATGATAAAAGTAGTTTCGAAACTTTGGCATTTGATCAGCCGCCCATTCATCAAAAATAAATATGGGTTTATCTTCCATCAATGAGACAATCATTGCCAGTCTTTTCTTTTGTCCTGATGACAAATCAAGTGTGCTAAAACCCTTATCAGTATAGGATAGCTTCTGATCCAGATCCATGATTTTCAACAAATGATTCATTCGTTTCTGATCAATCTCTTTGGGCAAACCATATAGTCGATCAAATAAATGAAAATCAGTAAAAATGGCTGAGAATAAATCTCGATAATGGGTGATATCTACCTTTTTTCCATCAATTGATACCATTCCAGAACCAGGATGGTATAGTCCGGTTATGACTTTTAGCAAGGTTGTTTTTCCACTCCCATTTCCACCTCGTATAAATATGATTTCATTGGGATACACACAAAAAGATATATTCTCAAGGGAAAAATCAGTATTTTCCTGATAATGATAACAAATCTGACTGTATTGTATTTCTTTAAATAGCTTGATTTCAGGCGCTTTTATGTCAGCGGGCTTTTCTTTGTTGAATTGTATCAATGTGTTTTCCAGCATTATTAAGCGCTCAATGGAGACCACGCCCCTGACCAGAAAAGGAATATTGTTTTTGATATACCCAAAAGGAATCAGCAGTATTAATGTAATGACAGCCATCAGGGCATCAGGCTGTATGACTCCCATTAAGGGTAAAATAAAAAGAATTGGAATAAAAATACCATACTCAAAAATAATTGAATAAACATTACTTTTCAGCAACATATTTTCTGCTTTCACTTTTATTTTTTTGGTATCAGATGTTTTCACTGTCAGGCATTGATGATAAAAATCATCATTTTTTTGATCATGCATTTTTAATAATTTAAAGCCATCAATCATATCACTTGTCGCACGAAATAATTCTCGTTCTTTCTCTCTGGCTTCATGAACCAACCGGTTGGCTCTATAAATGAAAAAGCTGTATACGTATGTTGCAAAGCAGATTACTCCGGTGACAAACCAAAATGAAACAGGCGATATCATTACAATAACACTGGTGGTTGTCACTGAAAGAAAGATCGCCTCAATTAAGTGTAAAATGTGCGTTAAACAGTCGGCCAGTATTTGTGTTTCTATGGTTATGGCATTATATCCACCTGTTTTATCAATTTTTTCAAATGATTGCAAATCACAGTTCCGCATATTTTCAATGATTGTTTCTCGAATATCACAAAGAATATTTTCTGAAATATCAATCCCTTTTTTTTGTGAATACGTATAAACTGTATAAAAAAGAATGAGTGCGGCAAACAAAATAATTTTGTATCGGGTAGCGGGGGATTCTGGAAGATTATGCACCATCACATGAATCAGCAGAACAATAATCAGCAAATCTAACAGATAAAAAGACGCAGACCATAGTAAATAATTCCGGATTGACTTTGCATAATTCTCAACGATTTGTTTAATCATAATTCACGCTTTCACAATTTGGCCATAATCCAATTTTACAAGCTGATCCGCAAGATGGAAGTATTGATCATCATGAGTTGCCGCGATAATGGTTTTACCTTCTTTTTTCAGCATCGGTAAAATTTGGGAATAAAATTTGTTTTTAAACACAGGATCTTGCTCGGCAGCCCATTCATCCAAAATGTAAATTCGGGCATCCTCAAGCATTAAATACACAAATGCCAGGCGTTTTTTTTGACCTGTGGAAAGACCTGAGTACTGGAATTTCTGATTTTGCCATTTTACATGCCGATCAATTTCCATCAGTTGAAGCAATTCATTGATTCTTTGCGCGTTGATATTGTTAAACCCATACATGCCATCAAATATGTAACAATCTGAAAAAACAACTGAAAATAAATGCCGGTATTGCGAAATATCAATTTTTTGATCATCAAAATAAATGGCTCCAGAATTCATTGGATACAAGCCTGTCATCAGTTTTAACAGTGTTGATTTCCCACTGCCATTCCCACCCACCAGAAAATTGATTGTGCCAATCTGAATATCCAAATTGATTGGACCGATCTCAAACTCAACAATATCATCCTTGTTCTTATATTTAAATTGAAGAGATTCCAGTTGTATTTGATTGACTGGAGATACAATGGGTTTATCAGGTTTTGAGATATAATCCCTGGCAGATTCAGAAAGTTGAAATTTTTGTTCCAATGTATTCAAACGTTCTATTGAAACCAATGATGCCAACAGTTCTGGAATGGCTTTTAAGAATACTTTCACCGGTTCAGTCATAAAAGCAGCCATGACAAATATTTTAAACCGCAAGGCCGCACTGTAGTCCTGAGGGAGAGCGAAAACAATCGTGCCAAAGGTGATATAAAACAGAAGATAATAATTGACCCCATATAATACCACAATTCTTTTTCCAATTAATTTTCGCAAGATTTTGACCTGTGTACTCAGTGGTTTAAGATGATTGTGAAAGAAATCTTCATTTTTTACAGGATTCATTTTCAGCTCTTTGAAACCATCAAAAATGTGTCCGACTTTTTCAAATAATTCAGTTTCTTTACCGGTCATTTCATCTATTGTCTCTACAAAAGACTGATAATGAAGCTGGCTGTAACAATATGCAAATCCCATATAGAACAAAAATATACTGGTGCCTAAACGAGAAATACTGAACATGTATATAATGATCAGAAGAATAGTGATCGATGATTGAATGACCAGAATGAATGATACCGATGTTCTGGATATCTTCTTCGTATCAATTGTAAGTTTGGTATATATTTCACCCTGAGCTATCTGTTCCACTGTTAACAAGGATGATTGACGCAACTGATTGGCAATTCTGTTGCGATAAATTTCCAGATTGTCTTCAACAAGTTGGGCACAAAGCTGAAGCGCCTGACGCTTTAAGATCAATAATATAATGAATATGAATAAAAAAAGTGGAATCAGTTTCAAGGCAGAAGGGATACTATCTTGAATAACGTATTGCGCTGCATTATTGATAACCAATACCAGTGTCGATTCGGAAAAACCAGCAATAACAGACATTACCATTGCAATGGCTGCCCGAAAGTCCAATTGATTATTTGCATAGAATAAAAATTTAAACATCTATCTGCTCTACTTCAAAGATTCTTTGTATATGTGCCTGACTCGTTTATCCGAGTCCGATTTTTCTGGTGCCATATAAAAAACAAACAACATGCCCAATATAATTATAAAAATGAGAATTCGCGATACAATGTTAAACCGATGTTTGGCTTTTTTCTGATCTTTAATAAACAATGTGAGTAGGACAATCATTAATCCAAAACAAGTTCCAATCATTATGGACAGGTACACGTATTGCGCAAGCATAAAATACTGAAGTTGAAAAAACAAAAATGAATGAATGAAAAAAAAACCTGATATGGCTATTATCGATATTAATGAATACATATAAACAGATGTATAGGATAATGGTGTAAGACAGAGACACAATAAGAAGAGTAAAATGACTGCGGCTGGCGATAGCAATTTAATGGCATAATCATTGTTTGCTCTTTTTATTCGAACAATAGCATTACACATTGAATAGACTTCCGGACGTTTTAAATGGTATTTTACTGGAATTCCCAAAGATGATTCATAGGAAAGCACCCCATTATAAAGAAATGTATCACAAATCTGCCATTTGGGTGAAATATCAATAACTTTTTTTTTATCGATTTGAAGCAAGTCATTGATCAATGACTCGTTGACTATATCAGGAATATAAACAGTTGTTTCTACTGTATGATCCGCATGTCTGAACTGAATGGACAGATCATGTGTTTCAAAAGGGCAATGTGTATAATCAAGCCTGGATCTGAATTTACCTTTCAAATGATATACGCGTGTCACCATATCACCATCTTTGTACTCCATCTTTTCTTGGTTTAAGGCAATGGGTTCTAACGCATTTAAAAAAACAATATGGGTATCATCAAATTCACCTTGAAATCTGAACCATAGAAAAAAATCCATTTGGTATTGTCCATGAAAAATATCAATATGATCAATTTTGTTTACATGAAGCCCGGCAAAAACATTGCGTGTACTATTCATGATAATGTTGCCAGATGTTTTTAATTGATTATTCAATATTTTTTTAAATGCCTTTTGATCATGCATGACGTTTGTCTGAATATGATATTGCGTAAAATTGGGAACCAGACTTTGATTCTTATAAACAGTAACCATCAATGGAAACTGAGCATTTCTTTCCTTATCAAAAAACAATGGACCGCAAACCCCTTTAACAGATTGTTTGAGATTATATTTATGTTTGAGTTCTTCCCGGATGAGAATTCGTGCATCTCTCTTTTTTTCAGAACCATCAATTTTTTGCATGGCTTTTAATGCCATCTGGGTGGCATCATAATAACATGCAGAAACCCATGTGGGTATTTTTTGATACTTTTTATAATATTTTGATATAAAATGCTGATTATGATCATTAATAAAGTCCGCAAGAAATGGGGTGACTGAATAAATATTGTCAGAATAATAACCCGGTTTTGATTTTTCCTGAGGGTATTTCATCAGTTCTTGAACAAATGCATTGGTTGAAAATGCATCCGATCCCATAATTTGATAGTTGGAACCGGGGTAGTTTATGGATGCCACAAACCTTGCACCTTCTCTGTTATGGGTTGCCAGAAATATGATTCCTGGATCAGGGATAGTTCTCAACTCACTGATAATTTCATTGATTTGGGATGAAAGATTTGAAGATTTTGTGTTAAAATTCCAGACATTCTTGATATCCAGCCCCAGTAAATTGGCTTTTGATGCAAAACTCTTGTAAAGAGATTGCCCATATTCATCAGAATCATAAATAAGACTGCAATATTTGTGTCCCAATGTTGAATATATATAGCTGGCAATAAACTCACCCTGAAAAATATTATTGGGGACAACACTAAAGTACCACTCATTTTTTAGTGTCACATTCTCTGAGGTTGCTGAACCTGTAATCGCTGGTATACTTTCATTGAGATACACTTTACCAGCAGCAAGAGATGTAGTACTGAAATAATGTCCCAAAACCACTAATGCTCTGTTTTGCTTGGCAATTTCCATTGCAACTTTTATTGCCGTGTTTCTGTCACCCTTGTCATCATAGATCTCCAGCTTTACTTTCTGTCCATTTATCCCACCATTTTTATTGACATGATCAAGATAAAGATTGATGCCCGAAAGCATGTCTTGACTGATTACTTTATACTCTCCGCCCATCGATACTGCTGCAACAACAAGGTCTTTTTTTAAATACGTTTGTTGATAATTGGATACTCCAATCATTGTCAGTATGACTATAAAAAGGACAATACAGGTCTCATATTTTTTCATAAGGTTCCTTTTTGATGATTACTATTCTTTTTTTAATGACCAGTTTCGAATATGCTGTCCGCCCAGTGGCATATGATACCAGTCTTTTATTCTTGGATGTACAAGATAGTGAGAACTTTCAAAATAAATTGGTGCAATCGCACAGGCTTTCTGACACAAAATTTTTTCTGCCTGACAGTAAGAATTCATTCGTTTTGAATAGCTTTGGATCTGATCCACAATATTCATAATTTGCAAAAATTCTTTGTTTTGCCAGCGAATAATATTGTCTTTTTTTTGGGGATGAAAAAGCTCATTCAGCCAATTGTTCGGATCGGGATAGTCAGAACACCAGGCAAAGCGAAGTAAATGCCAGTTATTGTCAGATGCAATAAAGTCCAGATATTTTTCCCATTTTAATGGCAATAGTTTTGCCTTGATATTTAAATAATATATCAAACAGTCTTTCACACCTCTGGATATCGTCTCATGCCGATGGGACTGATTAAATGCAATGATTATTTCTGGAAATCCTTTGCCATTAGGATAACCTGCTTTTGCTAACCATTTTTTGGCTGCATTTGGATTGAACGATTCCAGGCCTTTTAAGCAGAATTTCAGTTGTGGCGTAAAGCTGTTGGCTGCTGTTTGTTCGCCATTTAAAAGATATTGAATGATTCGGCTTCTATCGATTGCTGCATTAATCGCTTTTCTAACATACAGGTTGTCCATTGGGTATTGGATTGTATTAAAAGCAAAGGCATATGAACAAAGAATTTCTTTTTTAAAATACTGGTTTTTATAAGAAGGATTCATTGATAAATCAGAAATCCACTCTGAGGGTATTTTTAGATAATTACCGCCCATGATATCTATTTCACCGGAATGATACATTTCAACCCCCAAGCGCTCATCAGAAACCAACAAATAGCGAAGTTCAGGAATAGATACCTGCTCGGCATCAAAATATCGTTCATTTTTTCGTAAAACCATCACCAGACCTTTTTCCCAGGCAGTCAGTTTATAAGACCCATTGGAAACAATGTAATCAACATCGGTCCAGTTATCATGATATTTCTGAATGATATGTTGTGGCAGGGGTCTGAATACCCACAATCCAGCCATTGATGGAAAATATGGTGCTGGTTTTTCCAATTGAAAAGAAATTTTGTAATCATTGATTACGGTTATACCGATGTCCGATACATCCGAAAGACTGCCATCGTTATAGGAACTGGCATTTTTTAGAATAAACAAGGTATACACATATGGCGATTGTGTTTCAGGATGTAAATTTCTGAGTATCGCCCATCGAATATCATGGGCTGTTACCTTTGTGTTGTCTGTCCAATAAACATCAGTACGTAAAGTAAATGTATAGGAAGTATTATCTGAATTAGCAGTCCAATGGGTTGCCAGTTCAGGCACAGGTTTATAATCTATAGGATCAAAATCGGTAAGACCTAAAAATAGTTGTTCGCCAATATCAATGGATGTAAGATCATTGATCAATCCGGGATCAATCGTATGAATTTTATGGGCAATGGGAATTCTTAATGTAAAGTCCTTAATTGGTTCGAATATATTAACTTTTCCAAATAATTGCCTTTCTGTATAAATGAAACGATCCGCAGTAGACTTTTTTGCATAAATGACTTTATCTGAAATCCCCCCTTTTGAATTCATAGAAATCTTACCACATGCACCATGCCAATTTTTGATTAAATGCAATGATGTTGCTACTTCACCAGGAATAAATCCGCCACTTTGTTCAATGGCATGCGCAAGAAGATAAAGAGCATCATAGCCTGATGCCGCCAGTTCATCAGGTGCATGGCCTGTTATTTGCTTAAACAGATTGACAAATGTTCTGTTGGGTCTCAGGGCCAGAAGAGGATCAAAATAGGTCGGCACAATAACATCGGTTGCATAATCTTCAGCAATTTGAAAGAGTTTTATTGAATTTAAATAATTGGTTGCAATAAATGGCTGGTTAAGCCCCATTTTTCTTGCCTGCTTAACAAAGTGTGCCGCATTGGGTAGCTTTCCAGAAATAAATAGCGCATCAAAGGTACTGATTTGTTTTAACTCACTGATAATGCTTTTAAAATTTGTTGTCAACGGCATGTATGATCGACTGCCGACGATCTCACAGTTGTATTTTGGGGCCTGAGCCATGAAAAAATTTGCAAGTTGTGTCATTTCATTGCTAATATCATAAATCATTGATATTTTTTTTAATTGATGCTTTTTGGCATATTCCAGCATGCGGCTTACCATTTGCTCACTGGATGGTGTATTGCTGAACACATATTTAAATTGATTTTGAAGAAGGTCAGGCTTTGTTGCCCCCGGGCTGATAAAAATGATACCGGCTTTTTCATAGGTAATGGATGTGGCAGTGGCAATTTCAGAATGATTATGACCGATAACAGCCATAATTTGTTTATTTTTTGCCAGCTTTTCTGCAATGGACTGGGCTTTACGAAGGTTTCTAGCATCGTCATAAAAGACCGGATAAATTTTTTTTCCTAAAATACCATATTCATTGACACGATCTATGGCAATCTGAACACCATCAAGAAAACCCTTTCGCATATCAGATGATGACACAATAGCAATTTTCAGATCACCTGAAAATTGGGCCAGATATTGTTCCCGGGTTTCATTTAAAGTTTGATGGATATCACAAGCAAGAGATACCAGGATCATTATAAATAATATTGTTCGGTATATCATTGGTTTATTGTGAAGAATTAAAAATAATGGGAAGACCATCTTTACCTCCAATAATCAAGACTTTTGCATTTTCAGATTTCGAAATATCTTTGGTTGCCTGAATGCCTTCCCATTTTAAAATTTTTTCATCCTGTAAGGCTTGAAGAATTACCTGATATTTTTTTTTAATCCCCTCTGCTTCAACATATTTTCTACGTGCTTCTTTCTCTTCTTTTTGAACAATATACTCATGGGCATCAACCAGATGTTTTTGTTCAATTTTAAATTTAATCGCATTGGCCACAATTTCTGGTAAAATAATTTTTCGAATAAGAACATCATCAACTAAGATATAGCGTTGATGAAGTTGTTCGATGGCTTGGTTAATGGCCCCGGCAATTATTTTCCGGCCTGAAGTGTATATTTCATCCGAATTAAGCGTTCCAATGGTTTCTCTGAGTACAGACTCAATTTCAGGCAGAATGACCTTGTCGGGATAATCCATGCCGATATTCTGGTGCAGTAATCCTAAATATTCATACTTGGGCCGGAAGCGGATCGAAAAAAGCAGGTGAACCCGCAATCCTTTTTTGCTCAATACATCCAGTTCTTTTGAAATTTCCTGAATTCTGACATCATAAATGTACATCTTATTGGCGGGCCAGGTTAGGTGAAATCCCTCCGGATAAACATAATTTACTTGAGTTCCATGAAAAATGCTCCATTTGACACCCGCATGGCCAGGATAAATAATATGCAGAATGTCATTTATAAACAAGACAACGAAAAATACGATCAAAACAAGCATTAATAAGAGTGTTGGAGCGATTTTTTGGAACCATGTTAAAAGAAATTTTTTTTTCATACTTTAATAGCTTTCTATAATGTTTATTTGATAGTCATCGTAACTCGGTTGACAGTTCTGCGATGCATGATAGAAATCCAGGATCCCTTGAGCTGTTTTTGAAAATAATAAGCTCCCCAAAATCTTTTACCACCATCACTTAGCCAGACAACTTGCCTGGCTGTTTTTATACCCTCTTTGACTGACAGTAATATCAACAATGGCTTGATAAGGAATAAAAATTGCCAGTAAACAAGCCATTTTTATTACTTCAGAACTATATTTTTGATATGGTTTAATATTCAATTTTTCATCAAATGGTGCAATCTGACCTATCTCACAACCTTTAGGGCATATAAGTTTTTCAATCATTGTCTATACTCCTTTCATTCTTTCTATATAATATAGACAAAAAATAATTGAATTTCTTACACTTAAATTATCGAATCAGGCAATTTTAACACAAAACTAACATTTCTC
>Ga0272440_1001718_pt1 | contig 17647 bp, 19 predicted proteins | sample SSMMMBAug17_FD_192440 | JGI IMG/M metagenome (GOLD analysis project Ga0272440, IMG submission 192440) | Marine sediment archaeal communities from Little Sippewissett salt marsh, Falmouth, MA, United States - SSM-MMB-Aug17 | ecosystem: Environmental > Aquatic > Marine > Wetlands > Sediment ...
AAATCGCCCTGTTGTATTTGAATATCCTGCATAAAAACCAAAATAAGAATTTCCTAATCCAGAAGTATTAGAGGCACCGCTGATAGTACCTATGAATGTATTTTGAGTTCCTGTAGTATTATAACCTGCATTGCTCCCGATGATAACATTGTTAGAATTTGTAGAGAATTTCCCTGCTTCTTTACCTATGATTACATTATCATTCCCTGTCTGATTATGATACCCTGCTTCTTTACCTATAAAAATATTATCTGAAGATGAACTATTTGAAGCTCCTGCATCTATACCTATAAAAATATTATTAGAAGAAACACTTTGTATAAAATCAGCTCCACCAAATTGTATAATATTATCTCTAACATTCAAAGTACCATTAACAGTCAACAAATCATTATCGAACTCTCCATAAATTAAAGGTGTTGATGTGTTGGAATTGTCGATATATAACCTATCGCCTAATGTTTCGCTATATCCAGCTTCTTTACCAATCATTATCGAGCCTGTCCCTGTCAAACTATACCCAGCTCTACGACCTATACAAATATTGTTATATCCTGTTGAACTTGTATATCCTGCATCTGCTCCGATATATACATTGAAATTACCTGAGTTGTTATATCCTGATCTATACCCGATGTATACGTTATTCGCTCCACCTGTATTCGATAGTCCTGATTTATAACCGATAAAAGTATTATTATTCCCTGTGTTATTCGCAACACCTGCGTCTAAGCCGATAAACATATTCTTAACACCTGTTGATATGGATTGCCCTGCATTATTACCTATACCTACATTTTCTGTTCCTGTCATTGTAAAATTACCAGCATTTTCAGCTAAGAACAAATTATCATTTCCATATAAATGTAAGAATCGATTCCCTGAACTTGTAAATACTGGATTACCTGTAAAAGCTATAGTATCCTGTATTCTGATATTACCTATAATATCAAGTGCAGATTGTGGTGTTGACGTTCCGATACCTACATCACCATCATTATAATATATATCATCGCCATTTACCTCCCATACACCGCTTCCTGTGCCAATGGCAGGAATAACAAGGTTATTGAATTTTATAGGATAAGCATTCGACTCAATTCTTAATGTATCATTAGATTCGTAGTATTTCAAGTAATCGTTATCATAGGACATTTTTACGCTATCGGTATCAAATTCTATATTATCTGAATTTAAGTCATATTTACCACTTAAATTTGACGTTATTTTTTGAGATGTTATATTTACATCTCTTGTTGAATTTATATTCAAATCAAGTCCTGTGACTAAATTAATATCTTCTATTGTAGTTAAATCAATATCTGAACCATCTGTATATAAACTTATGTAATCACTTGTTTCTAACTCAAATCCTGAAGAATTTATAAGAACATCATCAGAAGCGTCAAGATTAATATCATCCGATGCATCTAGATTTATTTTTTCAAAAGAAGTCATGTCAATATCATCGTATGCTGTTATGTCAATACCTACCAATGAACTAAAGTCGATATCTGAATTATCATTATTCAAAATTCTTATTCTATCCCCTATAATATCGGTGTAGCTTGTACTTTCACCTATCCTTAATGCTTCGTTTTGCGTGCCTGTTTTAGTGTTGATAGAATTTACTTTTACCGTATCTGCAATAAAAGTCACTATATCAATAGCATCTAATTTCGCTGTATCGGCTAGTATGTTACCGTTTACCGTAAGTTTTTCCGTTGCTGCTTCCCAATCATTATGACCTATTCCAACATCGCCATTAGCATCAATAAAGAATTTTATTGTCGTATCGTTTTTTATGCCGAAAAGTGGATTAAATGTAACGCTGTCAACACCTGTATCATATTCTACAACTTCTAACAAAATGACAGCATCATTATCAGCTTCATCTGGATATTGCCCTTTATGTTGTCCAATGATTTTTAATGCTGGTTTGTCTCCATCGTAATCTTTACCAATTATAGCAGGTTCTACACTGCTTTTGTCCAAATAAATTTTTGGCGAATATAAAGTATCGATAAACGCTTTACCATTAACATATAAATCATAAGCCCCTGCACTACTGCCGCCAATAGCCACAGGATTAAGATAGTATGCTGTCGAACCGCTTAAGCTCCATATATAACCCCCTCCAGAACCTAATGCCGCAAAATTTGATCTTACCCATTCAGCTGTCGACATAGTATCACCTTCTGAAACGATATATTTCACGCCATTGCCTGAATTGAAATATAAACTATCCGTTACTTGTAGTTTTGTTCCTGCAATGTCTAAAAATAACACAGGTTCGCTACCTGTTATTTTAATAGTATCCGCATTGGTATCTAGGTCAAACATTAAAGTATCTGACCCCTTTTTTAATAATAGATTTTTTCTTATCGTTGCTGTTTGGCTAAATCCTTGAAATGCCAAAGCGATTAATAATATTGTTATTAGTTTTCTCATCTTGTATATGTTGCCATGTTTACTACTACTACTTTCCATGTCCCTGTGATAGAGCTACCTAATGAAAGTTTTATATTGTTTAAATCTGTTATTGATAACACCCCGTTTAAGTCGACATAATTAAAGTCTCCATCGTACAGAAAAACAATAGGTATATCTGTCCCTAATGAATGTTCGATTGTTATTTCATAACCACCATCTAGATCATCATCATCAAAAGTATCCTGAAAAGACAATGTTTGCAATATTTTGATTAATGTTGCATATCTTACATCTTCACCGCTTGCTCCCTGTATCGCTATTCTATCACTAGATTGAGGACTGTTTTCCTGATCTAGTTCCCATATTGTTTTAATAGTTGCCATTAATCACTTACCTTTATTAAATCCGTATTATTTATTCCAATGTAACCCGTATCGCTAAATCCTAAATAAACAGCATCAGCAACTTCAGGGATAGTTAAATATTCGTGTAATTCTACATCGGCAAAATTCTTTTTAATGCTTCTAGACATTCGTACAGGCAAAAAGTATTTACTGTTTTCATAGAATATGTTTAAAAAATTTATCGGTGTATCATACAACAATGTGCCTGTGAGTTTCCATAATGGTCTCTTTAGGTCGTACATTATCTTATTTATAAATATGTCAATCAATTCACCCTCATATAACCAGTCGCTCCAGTTAGTTGTTGTTTGGAAAGAAGTTCCATCATGTGTAAATATACATCCATAATAAGCATATTTGTTTTTGTCGTCATTATCAAAATCTGAATGTAAAAACTCAATATCTTTTAGTTGATTTTTTGTTTTTGAGGAGTTCTTTTTAGTGAATACTTCATCTTCTTCATACTCACCATATTGCAGTCTCACATAATCGATATAAATACTACCTACCTGATCACTATTAGTAATATCTATTCTTAAATACATATCTTCGCCCTCAGAATAACCAGCCATTTGTTCTATGTCTAACTCATATTCTTCTTGCTTTTTCTTGCTTGCATTAATTGTTATGTCTCGTGTTGATTCTTGCCATTCCCCATTTTCATCTAACCATTTTAATTTTGAGCTAAAAACAGTTACTTTAAACGTAGGGTTTAAGTCATTTGTGGCTATTAGATATTTTATTCTTAACTTTAGAGGCGCATTGGTATACTGTACTTGGTTATGATAGATAGATGAATCTGTTGCTCCTACCTTAATTAATACCGCTTGATTATTTGCATTATATTGCACCGCTCCACTAGTGCCCCAATCTTCATAGTCACCATCTGATAATTTCCTGTAAATAAACTCCCCATCAACAAGCGACTGTATCGGGTTTGTTTTTCTTGTTACTTCTATTTTATTGATAGATACAGAAGCATCTAAATTTTGTGATCTTTGCGAAAAGTTAACAAATGAATCTGATACTTTAGAAAAATTCTTAACAGGATTTATACTTTGATAAACACCTGCAAGATTCCAGTCAATATCATAACGCCTTTTAACATAGTTTTGATCAATAGCATCTATCCTGCGTATGTTCCAAACTCCGTTTTCTTGAACTAAGAAAGCATTATATTTTAACAAAATATTATGTAAGACTTTTAGACAATCATCTGAAGTGCCTTTCTCATAGTCGTTATGCATCTCACAATTAATGTAAGCCTGTTTAAACGGGCTATATTGAGTGCTGTCACTATCCATGTTATCCTCATAGATATTTACTGAATCATGGATATTAAGGTTTAATCCTGTCTTTTTTAGAATCTCACTAATAAAGAGGCTTTCTTTTTGATAGTATGCATAAAAATTACCTGCATCGTTTAAGAAAGGTTCGTTTTGTAAGTTTCTTAAACCATCAGTAGCACTAATATTAACAATAGAAGGAGCACCTACATAACTCTCGCTATAACTATCTGTAACTAAATATCCTCTCCATATTTCTGTCCCATTTTCTTCTAATATTGCCAAATATTCTCTATCATCAAAATCAAAAAACTCATCATATTCAAGTAAAGAACTTGTAACAATACCTATTTCTAACCGTGAAGAATATATAGTGCTGAATTTATCAGGCAATCCCATATCTATGAGTTCATGTTTAAGGATAACAGGATCATCTGTGCCTGTTATATAAGTAGCTTCCCCATCAAATCCTTGTTTTCTTATTCTTAATATATTTTGTAATCCAGTATGTACAGATGTAAATTGCATAATATATTTATCATACAATTCAATAGGTGTACCTCCACCGCTTCCGCCTGTACCTCCTACAGTATCTATATCCACATAAAACTCAAACGAATCATTATATACTGTACTTCCTACTGTTGATCGTACATGAGCCGTATGATAACCATTACTTAAGCCTGTAAATGTCGCTGATGTTTGATAAACAGAATCATCAATCTTATAATAAGTTATCCCTCCTGTTGTATTGGTTTTTTGCACTATTGCAGTACCATCACCTGTGCCGTTGTCGGGTGTTACTTGAACATTTAATATTTGTAAAAGTCCTACTGGCATTAATATCTTCCTCTATTTCTGTTATAATCTCTTTGCGTTAAATAAATATCTTCTCCTTTAATTTTAACATCCATAACTACAGGACTACCTCCTAGCTTACCAAACATTTCGCTCGGGATAATTGCTTCTTTGCGTCCTGGATTATCACCTACCATTGCAAGAGTGGGCTGTGTTACTATTCCGCCTGTTGCGAAACTTGGCACTAAAGAATTAAATAATCCCGCTGCAAGTCCTCCCGCTGCTGCTCCAGCTGCTATATTTAATGGAAAAGGAACGGACTTCAACGCATTCGCTACTGCGTTTGCTATACCCTCAGATATGGTTGCTGCGATTACTCTTTTTATTAACTTTACGGATAATGTTGCAAAGTCTTTCATAGAATCTGCACCGCTTTCGCCTGCTTGTTTTAATGCGTTACCGATTTCACCTGCTAACTCATAAGACCTTTCAAGCCCCTCAGTAAATTTAACATTTGGAGCTTCTATCTCTTCCAATAATTTAGGTATACTTTCTATTTCTTCTCTAAATTGTGAAGCATTGCCTAAATCAAAACTAAATAATTCACCCCATTGCTCGTTGAAATCCATACGAGATAAAGCATTTTGCAAGGCTTCTATTTCTTTGATGTTTGGGTTTGTTTCCCCTTTATTATCACCACCGAAAAAAGATTTCCAAAATTCATCCATTGTAGGAGTAGCACTACTTAATACATCTTCTAGAGTCGAAACAGTTGTTCCTGTTTCATTCATCACCCTATTAGCACCAAATCCAGCATCTTCTAAATCTTTTAATTTTTCTATTACCCATTTATTATATTTGAATAATGCTAATAATGGAGACAGTATATATTTTATATTATCGCCATATTCTTGAGCGTTACCCGATAAGCTACTAAACCTATTTTCAAGATTATTAAATAAAGTAACAAGGTTCTCAGAAGTGCTAGAAAGATCATTTAACACATCTAATAGCCCCGCATCATCACCTAGAGATATTAATAATTCGCCTACTTTTACTTTTGTATTTTCAAAATCGGCTGCTAATGCTTGCATTTTTTGACCTGCTGTTACTGCTTGGTCTCCTGCTGCTGACATTGATTGTTTTGCAATAATACCAACTGCTTTCGTAACATCTGCAACACTAGCTGCTTCTAATGAAACGCCTCCCATCGCTTCTCGTAACTGAATAGCTGAGATACCTAAATTATCAAGTATTAATGGAGACTTTCTACCAATACCTTTTACAATAGATTCAACAAGATAATCAACAGATTCACCTGTCTCAGTTGCTCGCATTGTGGCAAACTCAAAGAGTGTAGCCATTTCACGAACATCTATTCCCAATGCTTCAGCAACGTTTACAGACTTCATTAAGTCAAGTTCTGAAACAGTACCCCTTACAGATTTGTTTAAGTCGTTAATATCAACGCCCAATGCCTTAAACTTACGACTAACACCCTCAAATTCTCCTGCTAACTTTACAGCCTCTTTTGAATAATTAGTAATAACGCCAATACTAAAAGCCCCAGCAGCTAAAGAAGTTAATTTCTTTAACTCATCACCATATCTTTTAGTTTCTTTTTTTGCTCTACCTAATCCTTTTTCTAGTTCATAAGTATCTGCACCAATCCTGACTGTTATCTTACTTACGTCTGCCATTTTTTCCTTTCTCCGCTAACTCATTCAATAACTTATCATATCCATGTTTGGCTAAAATCTTACTGTTTTCTTCATTACTCATTATTCTAGGCACATGATCATAGTCTCCAGGTAGTTCATAGATACGTCTTGCATCTATCCCTGTTAGAGCACTTAATATTGATCTTGTATGCCTCCATTTATTTTCGCTTTTTTTCTTATCTATATATAACTGCTCAATAAATTCACCGTATGTTAACTCATGAAATTGGTTGCTTGATAATCCTATTGAAAAAGCTTGTTCATATAAATCTTTAATTGTTATTTTTTTTTTGATTCATCAGAACCTACTAAATTACTTACCATACTAGCCATTGATTCACCATAACATTTTATGATACTTTTATAATCTGATTGAGATAAGTTCGACATAATATCATCCATCTTAAATTCATTCATCGGTTCACTTTTATTAAATACTGCATTTGCAGCCCTGAAAAGTGTTAAGTTTGATTCTAAAACATTTTTTGTAAAATCATCATCATAATCAGATAAATCAATATCTCTCAATCTACAATAAGTTATCATAGTTAAGTTTGTAAACTTAAACCCTATTTGCTTATCGTTAACTTTTACGGTTATTTCCATATTATGCTACTGTTGTTGTCGATGTTGCTTTTGTTATGCTTCCAGTGATTCTTAAAGTACATGAACAAGATGCTGGACCATTCTTACCATCGTTCTTACTCAATGCTGTGATAATTGCATTACCTGAAATAGTTCTTTTCCCTGTTGTTTTGATACCTTTACCATAAATAAATGCAATCGCTGCACCTGCTACCCAAAGATCAAACAACTCATCATAAGCATGAGTATCTGATTCGTCATCCAGAAACTCAAAACTAATAGTACCACTCTTTTCGCCTGTTAAAAATTCCTTATAACCACCTGTGCTATCCTGAGTAGTTACGTCAATCTCATCCGCTGCTAAATCTAGGTTTTTAGTAGTTAATCCATTTACTACTGCTGTCCCTGCTTTTACCCAAATGTCGCTTCCATCATTTACTGCCATTTCTAATTCTCTCCTCTAAATTAATTACTAAATCATTTATATTTCTAACTGTTAAATTTTTAAATTGCTGTCTTTTACCTCTTATATAAGGCATTTCTTTGATTATTCTATTTTTAATTGGTTCGTAGTATTTTTTAAACTTTTCACAATACTTGACTTTATGAAGTAGTCCATAAGCCTTATCCCAGTCTAATAATGTAAAGGCTATCAATAAATAATTCCATACATAATCATTAAAATCATCTGCATAAGGTTTGTACATATGATATATATTACCTATTTCGATCTCTTTAATTATCTTAACCTTGCCACCGAAAGCCCATGTTTTAAGGCTCATAAATTCCTCTTCCGCTCCATAAGAATATAACCCATGTAACCCATCGATATAATTAAACCATTTTTTATTCACAAAATAATTAGCACCCATTATACAAGGTATTTCATAGCATTTACCTGATTGCTCAGGTATCCAATGACCTGCCATAATCATATTATTCTTAACATAATGTTCTACTATTTCACATCCGTATTTGCGCTCTTTATCATCTGAAATCTCATTTAAGTTTTTAATGTCTTTAATCCTTTCAGCATGTTTTATTAAGTCACTTTTATATGGCTCTTTTTCTTTTTTGGCCATTTCAAGGACTTCTTTATAGTCTTTGTCCCAAAGTACAACAGAAGTAGTACAAAATAACGTCTTAGGATTAGTATCAAGATATTCTAATGCTTTTTCTATCCATCCTTTTGTAAATCGCATCCTTGCGTTAAAGAAGGCTATATAAGGAGTTTTTGCCATATCAGCACCTAGCTGTCTGCAATATGGTATCCCTTTACGGTTTTCGTGTTCAACAAATGTATGTTTGTATTTTTTGGGTATATCAACCCATTTTTTAGAACCATCATTTATGACTATCAAATCAAATAACTCAGGGTTTGCAGTTTCATAAATTGACTTAATCGTATTCAGAGGTTCTTTGCCCTCGTTTAATGCTGCTATTATTAATGTTATCTTTTTCATTTTTGTTCGGTTGAAAAGTTTAATCTTATTAATTTTGTATAATTACTGCTCCCCTCGTTTTCTTTCCCCATACTTACATCTTGGGTAACTCCTTTAATGATCATCTCGAAATTTGTCATTGATAAGGTAGTACCCTCTACTACTTGTAGTATTGAATTACTTAATGCGTTTGCTATTGTTCTGGATGTTTTATTTTTCTTAGTTGATATTTCAATAATTAAATTACAGTTAAATATTTTATGGTCGCCTTGATCGCTTGCATCTATCATTGTCACTTCGGACAGATATATATAGTTTCGTTTGCCTTTTGGTGGTCTGGTAGTATATACATGCCATGTATTACCTTTATAAGCAATAGAACTTAAAGCTGTTTTAAATGCTGTTAATATTTCGGCTGTTGGATCTTTCATACTTTACCTAAAATCTTTTTAATCTTGTTTTTAAAGTTTTCACCTTCTTCATAAAAAACAGGTGTTATAAACGCTCTTGCATGTAGATTTGGGTTTCTTTTACCACCTCTTTTAAATTGTGCTGCATATTGTCTCGCTTCCTGTGGAAAATTATAACTACTCTTAAAAACATTTTTGCCTGTACCGTATTCCAAATAAGGTGCATACAACTTATCTGCTATTACGCTACCTTCTAATTTGCTTCTATTAGGCTTCATAAATATTGCACCCAATAAACCCGCACCACTCCCAGAGTTCTTGAGGCTTATTATAGCTGAACTTAAATTTCTTTCTGCACCTGTTTTAATATTCAACAAAGAATCATTCACAGCATCCCATATTTGATTTTCTTTTTTTCTGTAATATCTTTTAAGATCATCTTGTAATTTTCTTAACTCACTATCTGCTATGCTGATACTTATACCGCTCATATTACACCATTCTCACTTACAATATCTAATATTCTCATTACCTGGTAATCTAACACAGGCGTATAGTCTTCTTTTCTTTCGTACCAATTTCTTACTTGTTCCATCATCGCTTGAATATAAGGTTCTGGTATTGTTTCAGTAACCCCTGAAATCCCATATCCGCAAGTATATCTACATTTATACCAGCCATTAAATTCTTCAACACCGATCAAAGTACTTAATGTCATGAACTTGATATTTTTCTTATTCAGTCCATTTAGATAATAATCGGTATTCAATGTCATTGCATCACCTTCTGTTCCTTCTACATCTACAGTATAAGGATAACCATTAGCCATGACGCCAAAGGGAGCAAAAGGCAAATCAATTCGCCAATTCTCATCTAAATCAGAATGAGGAATTAAAACCTCTATAGTTTTTTCTCCAAACGCTTCACCAGTATATTGTTCGCATAACCTCACAGCACTTTTAAGCATTGAAGTAATTAGTGTGTCTTCTGTTGCATCAGTCTCTGTAAATTCAAGATAGTTTCTTAAATTAGCAAGACTAATAACATTTGTTGCTGTGAGATCAGTTATTACTTTTACTTCCATTATTTCTTAACTTTTGTCGCTCTTGTTGTTTTTTGCTCTTTAGTTATTCGTTCTGTTTTTTCTTCTTTAATCAGCCCCTTTGCCTGTAAATGTTTTTTTTCTTCTGGTAAAACATATATATATTTATCGTTTTTTGTCTTAACTTTTACTAATTCCATATCTTTTTTTTAAAAGGGAGAGCCGAAGCCCTCCGTTTAATTAATCTATATATAGCTTAAATTCTACATTATCTACAGTAATACCTTCTGTTGCACTTGCTGTTTGCTCTAAGATTCCACGTAATCTAAAATAACGATACGTTTTATCGAAAGGAGTTATAGTCTGTGCTGCTGCTGTCCATGTAGCATGTTCTGCTGTTGAATCTGATGTTAACACATAACTCGCTATAGTTTCAGTATAATCAGATGTTAACGTCAACTGAATACCATCCGATGTAACATCTGCTGAGTTAGTAGATGCAATAATTTCCACCCATGTATCATCATTTTCAAACTCTTTGCCAAATAATGACCAAGCAATATTCTCCGCTCCAACAGGTACATCACCTGTATCCATTTCAATCTGAATAGCCACCTTTTTTACAAATTCAGGTGATTGATATTGAAAAACATAATCAACTGTATCATTAGTTGTTTTTACTAAATCAACATCTGTTTTATATTCATAATAATAAACACCGTTCTTCATTGTGATAGATACAGTTGTTTCTTGTGAAAATCCTTGTAAAATAAAGGCAAATAATCCTATAATTAATAATATCTTTTTCATATTTCCCCCCTTATGCTGTTACTAAGTTAATTTCTTCAATACCTGCTGCAAATGTTCCATATACATACCCGAACGTATCTGGTGTTTGTGTTTCAAGTGCATAACGTCCATTAATAGTAAACGTAACAAGATCATAAATAGGATCAGTTGAATTTTGATCCCACATCTTAATAACTGCGTTTTCACGAGTCCATAATGTAGATGCTTTGAAATCACCTACTAAGAATGTTCCAGCTGTCATATATTTAGACTTATAAACAGGAACTCCCATGATTCGTAATACTCCATCGTTACCCATTAATGGTCTACATTCCTGGTCTTTCAGCATTGCCATAAAATAATAATCTGAAATAGATACTATAATACCATTTGCAAAATAACCATAAGCTAAAGCGTCTGAAGTATCACCTTCTTCCAACTGTGCCAATGCAACCTTGATCACATCTTGATAGTTAGCGTTGGGAATAAGCTCTTCAAATGCAGATGGCGCATTGAACGCTTTGTATTTTGTTGCTCCGATAATACCATCAATCTGGTTGCTTGAACCAGTGCCATCAAAACAATACTTCTCTAACTTTTGAAGATGTCTATAAACTAATCTATTATTGATTTGATTCAAAATAAAATTAATATCTTCTAGCTTCTGACGAGCTACTTTCATATACTCAGAAATATGCTCTACCTCGAACTTTTCAGTAGTCCATGCTAAGTCACCTTGAGCCATTGTTGCCGCTTCTGCTCTTGCTGCACTTGCATCTGTCTCTGAACTTTTGTAGGTTGACTGAATAACATCACTATTTGTAATGCCTCTATTGAACAATGTTTGTAATACAATACCTCTGTTTGGAGCTGCTCCAATTCTAGGGTCAATTGTTCTTGGAATAATAGGTCCGTTTGTTTCTGTAAAGCTATTAGAAGTTGTAATATCTGAAGCTTTTTGGAACATGGTAAATTCTCTTACATCACCTTTCACAAACTTCTTATATTCTTCACTTTTTAATGCTTCAGTAACACTATCTACATTCTCTTTTTCTCCTCGAGTTAAAACTTCCTGGATATTCTTTTCCATTCCATCTAACTGTTTTTGCATGTTCTGAAAATATTCAACATCCTTGATGTTTTCCATTTTCTCACGAATATCTGCAATATCGCTTACGATTTTTGCCTCATCCGCTTTTTGATCTATCGACTTTTGTAATTTCTCAAATTTGCCGTTTAGATCATCCGTTAATTTTTTAAACTCTTCCATCTACTTTAAAATTATTAAATTTTCTCTTAAAAACTTTATCCCTTCAATCGGCTCTTTCTGATTGTTCAACGGCTCTTCTTGAGTGTTTAACGGATCACTTTTGAGTGATTTTATATGATTTAATACATTTATTATCTCTAATTCTACTTGCTGCAATCTATCATCTGTTAATTGTCCTTTTTGCAATTTCAATAGGTTATCCAGATAGTTTTCAAGTGACTTTATCTCTAATACATTAGTTTCAGGATTTGCACCCCATGCAGATAAACTTGATACTTCATACAACTTAAGTTCTGTTAATATCTGTGCATCTTTCTCTTTATCTTTGTGCGACTTGATCACATCATAACCAAATGAGTGCTCTGTAATAATTCCAGCTTTATATTCTTCGTATGTGTTTCGACCTAAATCAGTTTTTAATGCTAACTGGCTAACTACTACACAACCATGATCATCCTCAAACGCTTCTTTAACTACTCCAGGCACTTGATAAATGTTATGATTTTTTAAATGCTTCACTCGTTTAAGCCCTTCTGTTATCGTCTTAGTAAATGCCCCTTTAACAATAATGTCTCCATCTGAATCTTTATTGTCAAATTTAGAGAAGTAGAATTTCACAATTCCTTTTTCATCTAAATCTTTTACACCGCCCTCTAACCGTTTTACTTTACGTTCCATATCTCACAAATTCAATTCTACATCTACAATTAACTATATTCTTTGCTGTCGCTCCATGTCTGCTATCAAAAGGTTGTGACATTAACTCACCATCAACATTGAATAAATCATCTATATCTATTTCTGGATGATTATTCATACCTGGATAATGTCTATCTGTTGTTTTGGCAGGTATAGCAATCCAACGTTTATTCACTTTAAATGGCAATTGTCTTGCACTCTCTATTTGTGCATAATTAGAACTCGCACCTGTTTCTGTGTGAACAATCCTACGTGCATACCATTGCTGTTTTTCTATTCCTCTTTTTAATAGTTCTTTTCTCAAGTATCTTGCTGTCTTTTCTACACCATATCCGTTTTCAACTGCTTCTAACTGAATTTCACTTAACAAACTCCATAACATTTCTAACTGAGTGCCTTTAATAGACTTTATCTTAACACCTGATTCAATAGTTGCGTATGCTTCTAGTATATCCTCCCAAACACTTGGATCATATTCTGCTTTCCATTTATTGAACTCTTTAAACTGCTCACTTGCAAATGCTTTGCCTACTGTCTTATATAACTCTTTTAATGTCTTTTCTAGTTTATCAGTTTTAACAACAACATCTAACATATCTTGACGTATGTCTGGAGTGAGTTTAGTATATTCAATAATATTCAAAATCATTCCTTTTAAAGCTCTGCGCATTTTAGGGTAAAACTTCTTTTCATGCTTATTTCGTAATATGTCGATCTTTTTGCTATTCATCTATATTATTACTTGAATCAAACAACGTAGGGAAATCATCTAGCACATCATCCCCTGTTGCGTCCATGTCTTCTCTTTCTTCAATATCTAATCCTAATGCTTCTCTAAATTCATTTCTTGATACAGCCTTGTTTTTAACCCCAATATCATACACTTTTGCCATTAACTCTAAATTAGCTTTTAGTGCTTCTATTTGACTTAGATCTGGTTCTAATCTTAATTCTGTCCCCTCAGGTGCATACGCTTGAAGCCTATCTGTATTTATACCATCATAAAAAACTCTCCAATCTGGTTTAATTCTCAGATTGTAAAGTTTCTTCATTGCTTCTTGCTGGTTATTGAATGTCGTTCCTGCAATATCGTTAATAATTCTGGCATCAACACCTAATGCTGTGGCTAATTGTCTTTGACCATCGGCAAGCGTATCTAAAACTTGTAAGTCCCTAAATGAATCAAATCCTATCTTTTCAATCCTACCTTTATTAGCAAGCATTGGAGTACCATCATTGCCTTGATAGTGTTTCTTGTATGTATTATTAAATCTTCTTCTTGTATCATCATTTATTTTCCCCTCATCATCAGAAAAAAATACAAAGGGAGGTAATCTCTTTGCATATGTGTTACTGATAAATTCATAACCTTCATTCTGTGCTAATATCACATTCAATGCCACCAACACTGGAGATATACCATAATAATTTAATCCATTTGTAAAACTAAGGTTCGGTGCAAAGCGTTCATGCCATATATGTTGGGCTTCTATTTTTACTTGCCCTCCATCAATATCAAATCCGTATCTTTTAATAGGTGTTTTCCAATTCTCTGCATAAATCGTTACGTTTTGAGCTGGCATAATATAAATACCCTCCATTAAACGACCTTTATTATTTCCATTCTCCAGGATAGGGGCGTAAACTTCTGAATTACCACATGTATAATAACTAGCAGCCCAATGTTTTTTAAATTCGCTCCAGGATTGATAGTGGTTAGGTTTCTGTAAAAAGTTAATCCCATATTTTTCGGGGTCTACTTCTTCTTTCTCACCCCCTTTATATAAGAATAACTTATCTTCAGGTTCTGCAAATATTGTCGATAAGGTATTTATTAATCCAAAACAACTCACATTCCCCTCGTAGCCATGTTTAACAGCGTTTTCTAAATCCCCTCTGTCTAATCCAAAGCTACTACTCAAATACTTGTTAATAGCTTTGTACAATTCATTGTTATTTGAGACCTCTACACTAACAGAATTAAGTTGCTCCTTTAGTTGCATTATCTCATCTTTACCTCTCCATTTATCAAATAATCCCATTATGCAAAATCAAATTCATTTCCACCATCTAAATTCTCTGCTAACATTGTAACTCCATCGGCTGCATCATCATGTTTGTTTTTCCCCGCTTTTACATAGCTGGTTAATTGCCTCATAAACTGATCGTATTCGCTACCGTTCTCATAATCCTCTTTAAAATAAAATGATTGTCTTACTTGCCCTGACTTCATTAATATTCTAGTTTCTTTGTTTATTGTTGTCGGCTTATCTTCTATCGTTGTGTTACATCTTCCTCTCACTAAGTCTTTTAAGTTCTTTGCAAAAGCCCTGCCACCTGCGTTTGATTCTACTACACATCTATCTACGTTATGACTTATTAATTGATATGCTACTTTTGGCTCGGTGTATTCAATGGGCTCTTGAGTAAACACAACATCCACAATATAAACAAATGCTCCGTATATATAACCTACTATAGAACATAGATAATCATCACCTTTATCAGCTGTATCAATAACACAAATCTTCCCATCAGGTTTATTTGTTGCCTCTTTGAATCTTAGTAATTGATCTACTGAAAATAATAACCCTTTGACTTCAATAGGATTTTGCATATATTCAGACTCCCAAATAAAATCACTCGTTAATTTTTTAACTTCGATTAATCTATCTGTAGAAATTATTCCAGGACATGAACTTTGTCCATCTATCAAAGCAGGAATGATTATTTGATCATCAAAATACTCCATAGCTTGCAATTTACCTATAATATCATTTTTGCTCCAACGTGTTGCTATGTGTATTTCTGCACAGTTACCCTCTAGTCTTGATTTATGTGTTGATGTATACCAATTCCATTTGTTTTCGAGTATCTGCTCAGATAAACCTTCTTCGATGTTTTTAATTGGGTCGTCAAGGATTGCAACCATGTCACAGCCGAAACCTGTAATAGCACCACCCACACCTGCACAAAAATAACTAACCTGCTTAGCTTTGTTTGTACTCCATCCATCTATTGATTGTTTGTCTCCAGCTAGTTCAATACCAGGAAAGACCTTTTTGAAATTATCACTTCTTATTATTGCTCTTACATCATATGAAAATTTACGTGCTAGTTTCTCAGCATATGAATTACGCATTATAGACCCTGCAGGATTACAACCTAAAAGAAAAGCGCAAAACATAGTAATAATATAACTTTTACCCGTTCTTGGAAATATACTTATTGCTAACTTTCTTATCTTGCCCTCTCTCACTTGTTCCAGTTTCTCCGCTATCTTAATTAAATGTTCTTTATCTTCTGTAAAAAATTCACTGTCCATGTACTTACAAAATTCCCAAAAATCATACCTTGATAATATAATATTTGCTTTCTCATTTATCCTTTGGTCTATGTCCATATTTTAATAAGTAAGCCTGTTCAAATGTCATATCGTTTAATGGATCATCTGATTTTATTTGTCCTGAATGTTCTGTTCTTTGTAATTTTCCTAAACTATATTCAAGTAAATTTAATATGTTGTTTACAAATTGTTGTCCTTCTGTTTCAAGTATTTTCTTTTCAAACTTATCGTAATTACGTTCAATAAAAAGAGTAATAAGTTCACGGAGTTCTTTTTTGTCTTTATTCTCCGAACCTTTTGGCCTCCCGTGTGGGTTTCCCCTATCTCCTTTTTTAAATGGCATTATAGTTTTTTATAGTATTTTACTGTATTCAAGTATTTAATTAATTAAGTATTGTAATGCTTAAATAGTTTAAAAAATTAAGTCCCCATCTTAATTAATTTATTTTTATTTAAAAAGAGGACGCAAATCCAACCCTAAAACCTAACCAATCTACAAGAATCCAAACTATCTCTTTGCGCCCTCAAAACCTACCCTTTTTTTATTTAACTCTCCAAAATCACTTATAAAATCAACTGTGTTTTTATATACTGGTATTCCTAAGAATTTATATATTTTAGTAAATTGCTGCGATGTTGTCCAATATTCATCTGTCTTAGGATGAAAAAATCCCGCTCTCGTTTCTTTTAGTTTTCTCGTTATCATTTATGCAAAGATAATAAATTTTTTAATACAAATTCTTTACAGAAAATTAGTTTAATATTATATCTACAATTAATATATCATCGAATAATAATTTACAGGCTTCTACCCATCTTACCTGGTGCTCGTATACTAGTAATGATATTATGTCAAGTTTGTTATTCATATTCGATGATTAGTTTCAGTTTATGCGATCTTCTGTTTTTTTCTATTTTTATCTTTTTTTCAAAGTCCTGTATGAGCTGGGTGTAAAATATTATTAAGTCCTCATGCTCTTTGATCTCTTTCAATATTCTATCTTTGTGCTGTTTTTTGTTCATCGCAAATTTTTATATTGCAAAGATAATAAAAAAAACAATACAATTTTGTTGCTGAAATTTAAAATAATTCATCTCTACATTTATCACATAGTAGTTTTTTCTCATTTAGCATAACTCTACATCTTGCACAAATATAACCGCTTATTTTCTTAATCGGAGTAATCTTTAAATAAAACTCACAGTCTGCATGATTGAATAGTTGTATCTGATTGTATTCATTCGGCATTGATACATATCTTTCGCATGTCATACGTTTTGGGCATCTATTATTGTTACATATATCAATCATCATTTAATTCTTTAGCTATTTCGTTAATATAAGCATCTATTGTACTTTCATTAAAGGTCATGAAGATTAACATCGATTTTAGTGCCTGGTAATACTGATCGAGTCCGACA
>Ga0272440_1001719_pt1 | contig 17637 bp, 16 predicted proteins | sample SSMMMBAug17_FD_192440 | JGI IMG/M metagenome (GOLD analysis project Ga0272440, IMG submission 192440) | Marine sediment archaeal communities from Little Sippewissett salt marsh, Falmouth, MA, United States - SSM-MMB-Aug17 | ecosystem: Environmental > Aquatic > Marine > Wetlands > Sediment ...
TGTTTATCATCTTATGGTTTCTTTTTATCTATTGTCCTTTATGTCATTGGGTTTGGTCTTCTGATGGATGGCTATACAATGCGGGCGCAGCCGGCGTAATAGACCTTGCTGGAGGATTGGTAATTCATGTATCAGCAGGTATCAGTGCGCTTGTTGTTGCCATTATGTTAGGTCCCAGACATGGATATCCAAAAACACCTATGCTGCCGAATAATTTGGTAATGACCATGATGGGAGCTGGTATACTCTGGGTGGGTTGGTTTGGCTTTAACGCAGGCTCAACAGTACAAAGTGGACTGGATACAGCAAGAGCATTGACAATGACTCAGGTATCTGCTGCAAGTGGTGCTTTGATCTGGCTTCTTATTGAATCCTATATTTATCGGAAGGCAACTTCTTTGGGTTTTGTTTCCGGAATCCTGGCGGGACTTGTGGTTATTACACCTGCAGCAGGGGTGGTTCAGCCCATTGGAGCAATTATACTTGGTGCAGTATCTTCAGTGGCGTGCTACTTTGCACTTAATGTTAAAACAAAATTGGGATATGATGATAGTTTGGACTGCTTTGGTATTCATGGCGTTGGCAGTGGATTAGGTGTTTTATTACTCAGTTTTTTCATACGTGAAAGCTGGATGCAAAAAGCCAATGATGCCGTTCAGGGTACTTGGACCATGTTCGATCAATTAATGATTCAAGGTCTCGGTATTTTAGCAACAATAGTGCTATCTGCTATTGGAACATTGATTATTTATTATATTGTTGAATATACAGTAAAGCTCAGAATAGATAAACAAAGTGAAATTGAGGGCCTTGACCAATCACTACATAGTGAGCTAGGTTATGGGCTGATTCATTCAGACTTTGTCAAATAAGGGAATCCTTCATATTCCAGTTATCACTTTTTTATTTTTTTTAAGTACAATTTGTCTTACTTTGAGACGCGCGACAGTGCGTCTCAAAGCTAAGAAAATTTCTAATAATAAGATCATTAAAGAATATATTGAAAAATTGAAACAATATCATCAAAGACGCGCATTTCAGATTGCCCCGCATCAACAATAACAAAGCGATCTGGCGAATGCTTTGCCAGATCAAGATAGCCAGATCGGACTTGCTCATGAAACTGGATGGATTCCTTTTCAAAGCGATTTTCTTTTTGTTCTGATTGATCCGCATGTATGCGTGACCAGGCACGAGAAAGTCCTTGCTCAACAGGTAAATCAAACAACAGTGTTTTTGATGGTTTCAGGTCGGCTAAAACGATGTGATGTAGCTGTAAGATGGTTTCCATATTAATTTGCCGCGCAATGCCTTGATAAACAGTTGTCGCATCGTAGAAACGATCACAAAGTATCATTTTTCCACGTTCCATCTCTGGAATTATTAATTCTGAAAGATGCTGTGCCCGATCAGCCATATACAGTAAAAGCTCTGTCATGGGACACATTACAGTATGATTGGGATCTAATAACACGCGTCGAATCTGTTTTCCAATATCTGTCCCCCCTGGTTCACGTGTTAACACGCAAGGAATTTTCCTTTTTTCCAGCCATTCTTTTATGCGCTTTGCCTGGGTACTTTTTCCAGAACCTTCAATTCCTTCAAATGAGATCAACATAATGTGTTTCCTTTAAAAAAATTTCGTTCCATGGGATAGAAAAATGGTGTCCATTGTGCTGAATCATCAGATTTTTCTAAATAATCACGAATACCCATTATTTTTGAATCAAGATCATCCAGATAATGAAGAATGACAGCTTCCAGCGTTTTTGGCGGTTCAGGAGAACCATACTCTCGAATACCATGATGACTGATTATCAGATGCCGTAACAATTGTGCCGTGTTTTCTGGAAAATTGGGGATGGATGCTATTTTTACATCCAGCATACGTACACCAATGATAATATGATTTAACAAACGGCCTTCAGTAGAATAATCAATCATTGTGGTATATTCATATTCATCAATCTTGCCAATATCGTGCAGCATTGCACCTGTGAGTAATAAATCTCTGTCAATACCCCGATAATGGCATTTAATCAGGCGATCAACTAAAATGGAAACTGACAATGTATGCTCCAAAAGGCCCCCAAGATAAGCATGATGCATTTTCTTTGCTGCGGGTGCGATACAAAATTTTTCAATAAATGTAGCATCCTCCCAAAACTTTTGAAGAATTAAATTTAAATCAGGGTTTTTAATGCTTTGGGCTTGTGTTTGCAATTGTTGAAGCATTTGGGCTGTATCGCGATTTGTGCTGGGAATAAAATCTTTTGGATCAATATGTTCTATCAATATTTTTTGGACAGAAGTGACAGTTAACTGGAGTGTTTCTCGATAGGTGGTTACACGTGCTTGAATTTTTACATAATCGCCATGATCAAAGCAGGTTGTCACTTTTTCTACATTGTCCCATATCACACCACGAATACTCCCTGTTCGATCAGTGAAACGCGCCTGAATAAAAGGTTCACCATCTTTTTTATGGGATATTGATTTTTCTGTGACAATAAAAATATCTTGTATGGCTTGACCATCAGCAAGTGAATCAATAAATCGTGTTTTCAATTGTCCAAATCCCACTGTTTTATTTGATTTAAAAAATCATAATCTGTTGTGTCAATTGTGAGAGGAGAAATAGCAATGTAGTTATTTTCGATTGCACCAAAATCAGTGATTCGTTCTTTTGCAACCGGAGAATCGACATCACCTATCCAGTAATAATCTGATTGTCTGGGGTCTTTCCGCTTTTCATATTTATCATATAAATGATAGATGGCCTGATTGACAAACAGAAAGCCCTTTGATTCATGAACTGGGCATGGCGGGAAATTAACATTCATTAATGTCCCGGCAGGTAATATTTGACTGGAAAATCGATCAATTAAATTGCTGACTGATTCGGCAGCTCCTTCATAATCAAAGTTTTCTCCTATAGCAATAGATACTGCCATTGATGGAATCCACATGGATGAAGCTTCACGCGCAGCAGCCACAGTTCCAGAGTAGAAAACATTAAATCCAGTATTTGCCCCTGGGTTAATTCCAGATATAACCCAGTCTGGTTTTTTTGAAAGCAATTGGGATACTCCCAACTTGATGCAATCAACTGGTGTACCATTAATTGCAAATCCCCGTATGCCATCATTAAATGGAAATGCTCTCAATGGATCATGTATTGTTAATCGATGACTGGTAGCACTTTTTTCTCGATCGGGTGCGACAACAGTGACGTGATGCTTTTTGGTCAATGCATAGAATAGCGTTTTTAAACCGGGTGCGCGAATTCCATCATCATTTGTAATTAATATATTCATACTTGACATTCATAAATAACTGGAACATTTCGTATTAAATAGAGATCCCAAGTTCCAGCAGTTTTTGTTTGTAGGCTTCAGCCCTGTTTTTTTGTCCCAATATTCTTCTTCAGATACAGGAAGACCCTCAAGGATTACCTAAAACCCGTATTAAACGAATTGCGTCATCCAGGCCCACAGTTTCCATAGCATTCATAGTTACAACAAGATAGTTATCGGATCTGGTATCAGACACAATTTGCAATATTAGCACAAGATCCCGAATATCTGCAACCATATCTCCATTGATATCGCCTTGCATATGTATTACATTATTGGGGCGTACTTCAATGGCATTGGAAAAAGTGCTTTCAACATCATTTAATACTGCTTTGATTTGATACACATATAACTGATTATTGGAAATATTTGGATCAATAAAAAAATTCTGTGCCAGAATGCGATGCATATCCACCGGCAAGGCATTTATGCAATCAAATGTCCCATCAAAATGAGTACTTCGATAAACATTATATTTTACCCCATAAGGATTCTCAATAATATCCCATGCCAGTTGAACATAGCCAGAACTCCTTACAACATGAAGTCCTGTTGGTTGCGGTGGTGGATTGTCATCGGGCAAAACAGTAATGATAAATACTGTTTGTGAGCTTAACATATCTCTTTTTACAATCAATGTTATTTCAGTTTCCCCCACGTGATTCGGAACCGATTGAACATGCATCAGACGATTCTTTCCAGACCCGCTGATTGTTATATTTTCCAATGGAATCAGCCCTGTATTTGATGATTGCACTTCAAGATCCAATTGATCAACAGAAACAATTTCATCATCAATGGAAAAGGGGAGATCAAGCGTTGTATCCTGCTGCATTGTCTGATTTGATATCTCAGATATCCAGGGTAAATGAAGTGTATAGCTTACAGTAATGATTGGTGAAAACGCGCTTTCCAAAGCATTGTTGTTGTTGGCATGCGCATGGGTGCATGTACGAATTCGAAAATAATATGGCTGATTTTGAATGAGGTCTGTCAACAATAAACTGGATACTGACTTATCTGCTGTTGAATGATATAGATTAAAGGGCCCATTAATCGATGTTGATTGATAAATATCATAAGTTCCCGGATCGACACTATAAGAAATTGGCGACCACAACAATTCTATACCTTCAACCAATGCATTTCCGCCTCTGAAATTAGTTGGAGGAACATTTTGAGTCTTAGTCCAATCTTCAGTATCGCGTTGGCAGGCATTCAAAAACTCAATGAGAAACTGATTATCCGAATATAAGCCATTCCATCGAAAATCACTATTATTAGATACCAATGATTTCAATTGAAAAATTTCATCAGGAATCACCCCCATAAGTTGATTACTATGAACACGTATTTTTTCAAGATTGCTGAGTGAGGCTAATTCTTCAGGGAGTGTGCCTGTTAAATGGTTCTTTTCCAGATACAAGCGTTTCAAAGATGTTGCATACCCTAAAGCTGCTGGAATGGTACCTGATAACTGATTATCATACAGAATAAGGCTTTCAAGATTTTTTAACTGACCAATACTGTCTGGAATATTGCCTGAAAAGTCATTGCTTGATAAATCCAGATGTGTCAAATGTGCCAGATTACCAATAACATCTGGAATACTTCCATTTAATTGATTGTCATGCAAATCCAAAAATTCAAGATCAGAAAGATTCTGAATATCGCCTGGCAATTCGTTGTGCAAAGCATTGTTGGCCAGGTGTATTTGAATAACGTGATCTTTATCGGCATTACATACAATACCAAACCAACTGCACTCTGAACCGGCAGCCCCCCTCCAGGCGGTTTGACTGATCCAGTTGAGACCACCTGTTGCATCATAAAGGGCAATCAATGCCTCACGTTCAATTTGCGGAAAGTTGGATAAAATACTGATCGGAATCATCTCACTAAAGGTACTATCGACACGATTGTCATTGTTGATATGCGGCAATGAAATGGTTTTCATTTTAAAAAAATAAGCCACGCTTGTTTCGATATTGTTAAGGGTAATTGATTGTGTCTGAAGGGTATCAACTGTCGTAAATAATTGAAACGGCCCACTGGCATGATGTGCGCTATAAATTTCATAAGACCCCTGATTGTTGTCAGATACTGCCTCCCAGGACAATAGAACAGACGTTTCCGATTTTTTTTCTGCATTCAATGAAGTAGGTGCCAGCGTTTGTGTTTGCAACCAATCGTCTTTTTGTTTACTATCAATAAATGCTTGAAGGGATGCATTATTTGTCCAGAGGGCATTCCATCGGAACTCACAATTATTATCTATCAACGCGGTCAAGGACAAATATTCATCTGGAATTGGGCCTTGAATTCTATTTGATGATACAAACAATATTTCCAATTTCGAACACTGACTTAATCGGGCAGGCAGTAATCCTGACAAGGCATTGTCATTTAAGTATAAACGTTCAAGCTGAAAAAGATTACCCAGTTCTTCAGGGATTGAACCTGTCAGACGATTATGGCTCAAATCCATTCGCAGCAACTGGTCAAGATTGCCCAATTGATCTGGTATTTCCCCTGAGAGATTGTTATAATTAAAACGCAGATATTGAAGGGAACTTAATTCACCAATGCCTGCTGGAATTTCACCTTCCAATTGATTTCGTTCCAGATATAAATTGTTCAATTTTTTGAGTTGGGACAAACTTGATGGAATTGATCCAGAAAATTGGTTGTCTGATAAATGCAATGTTGACAAATTTGTTAGTTGACCCATACAGTCAGGAATACTTCCAGAAAAATTATTTTTACTAATATTCAAAGTTTGTAAAAAACTTTCATCGGCACAATTCATCTGAAGCTCTCCCGCCAATAGGTTATCAGACAGATTAATATACGTTAGATGGTTTAATTCCCAAATATTTGATGGAATATTTCCTGTCAGACGATTTCCTGACAAATCCAGATATGTAAGTTGATCCAGGCTGGCAATTGCAGATGGTATGCTGCCTGAAATCGTATTGCTTAACAAAACCAGCGTTTGGAGTTGTGTGAGATTTTTCAGGCTCTCAGGAAGATTTCCCTGCAACTTATTGCCAGATAAATTGATCCCAACCACATGGGTTTCGTCATCATTGCAGATTATGCCGAAACGATTACAGGGATAACTCTCATTCCATTGGCTATTCTGATCCCAACCATCTCCATTGGTATACTGGTAAAGATTATCCAGGGCTTCAGTTTCTTCTGTGGGGATTTGTGCATGGGCTGTTGATAAGAAAAAGATTAATACCATTTGAATGTATATCATTTTTTTCATTTGTTTCTCCTTAAATTAATTTCAAAATAATGATACAATTTTGTTATTATCTGGATGTTTTTTTATCATACCATAAGGGAATCAATATTCCACGATGTCATATTCGAAAAAAAAGATAGATTATTTCATATATTAAGATTTTTTGCAAGGAGTGCATTTACAGTCTAAGAATACGCTCTTTTCAATCCTTGCACACATGCGTGTAGTAGGCGTTTGCGTAATCTCTTACTTTTCCTTGCTCAACGATCTGTTTAATAGTTTGATTAAACAGAGATAATTCTTTAGAATAAATAGACTTTTTGGACACAGCGATATATAGTCGAACATCATTACCTGGTTTATAACGGGCTTTTTCAAATGCATTTTGATATTTTTCTTGGACAATTTGATAATCTGCCTGACAATCGGTACCAATAAATGCATTAAATCGGCTCGCTGCCAACATTCTCAATAATTGAAATTCCTTTACTACTGGATATTTTTGTATTTTTGTATCCTTATCAAACCTATCAAAATATGCTGAATCTCGAACAAAACCAATTTGATATTTATATAAATCCTCATATTTTTGTATTAAACTGCTTTTTTCCTTTAGCACATAAAAAACTGTGCTACATGTGTAGTAGGGCAGATTTGTATATTGCATATATGTTTCACGATCTTTTCTTTTTGCCAAACCAGCCATCCCATCCACCAGTCCTTTTTTCATACTAAAAAGACATCGTGCCCAGGGAAATTCAATAAAATTAAGTTTTAGATTCAGACATTTTGCCAGTTCTCTCCAAACATCAAAGTCTATTCCAGAATAATTTTTGTTTTCAATCATTCTAAATGGTGGCCAATTATCAATTGCAACTTTAAATACTCTTTCCTGGGCATGTAAATTGGATTTGGGAAAAAGCAAAAAAATAAAAAACAGAAAAATAAAAAGTTTTTTATTATTTATAATTAATACCATATTAATCTCCATATGGGGACGTGCAATCCAAAAGATCCCTTATTGGTTTTTGAAAAAATAGTTTAATGCAAGTTATACTCGGTCGTTTTACCATTTTCTGAAATGTCAATAAGGGACCTTTTGGGTTGCACGTCCCCATATGTTGATTCAGATATTTGGCAATAACGACAAGGTGCTTCATCTCCAAACATGATGTGTGCATTAATTTTCTTCGCATCTTTTAGTCTTTGTGGCCAGGTTTCATCGTCCCATTTTGCTCTAGCCTCAGGATCAAGATGGGCTGATTCAAATTTGGCCTTTTGAAACGAAAAACCCATCATTCGCTAGAAAGAGATAATTCTCTTACATTTTCAAGTGTTAATCCTGTAATTTGAGCAATTTGTTGATGCGTATATGATTTATCATACAACATGTTCATGGCCACTGTTTTAATGCCTTTTTCCATGCCTTTTTCCATGCCTTTTTCCATGCCTTTTTCCATGCCTTTTTCCATGCCTTTTTCCATGCCTTTTTCCATGCCTTTTTTCAAAGCATCTTGTTCCAATAAACCATAACTGTATTCATCTATCATTGCAGCACGTTCATCTGGTGTAATGTCATCTTTTTGAATATGATCAAATATTTTTTTTATTATGGGTCGATCATATTTAGAAACATCAACAATTTCATCTAGACTGTCGTTAATTGCAAGAAGCCATTGTCTAAAAGGCTCAGGGGTTTTTTCATTGACATATTTAGGGCACACATACATGATTTTGTGAGGAATTTCATAAAAAGGATTGCCTTGCAGGTCTTTTGGATCAAAGTCGATAATACCAATATCTTTTTTATGCTTATCTCCTGATGTTAATACTACCAGCGTAAATACATTTTGTACAGGAGCATAGTCATTGGCATTTTTTATCTGTTCCAATATTGCTATACAATGGTAATAAAAAAAACGATGAAAATGGTCAAAATGACGAACATGTTGAACATCTAATATTATTCTATTGACAGGATCTTCAGCATAAAGATCGTATCGGCAATTGACATAACCAACCGGTGGATAAAAACTTTTTTCTGTTTCAACATGATCAATATTAATATCAATGCCAAAAAAATCATCAATAAATGGCTTGAATATCTCTGGATTACAAAAAGCCTTTTTAAAAAGTACACCATATTGTAAGGAACCTACATTCATTATTAATACCTCCTGATAAATATTTTTTATTTCGTAAGTTTTCGATTACAAACTAATGATACATGTAATACGTATTCAATATCAAGTATTTTTTGCAATTCAATATGAATCAAGTGACATGAATTCTTCATGTCCTTAATCGTCTTTTCTATAATATAACGATAAGCACTTTGCGTGGGAACGTGAAGTGCGAGAACCTAATAAATATGCCATGAAAAACCAAAGTTGGACGATCATAATTAAATAAGGCATAGTGTTGATAATTTTTTATAAATGATGTACATTGTGCGACAATAATTTTGATTGATAATGGCAATTTTTTTCGGAACTTTATTTCTTTATTTTGGCAAATTATTAAATTATACATATTAATTCTTATTGCAAAAAAAAACAAACCATTGTATCTAACTACTTTTAAATTAAACATAAAGTTATAGGAGATTCATAATGAACACAAATGACAATGCGTATACCATATGTCTGAGCTTATTTGTCGGTTGCATTACCATTTCATCAATACTGGCGAATAAAATCATATCTGTAATGGGAATATTTGTGCCAGCAGGTGTGATTGCCTATTCGGTAACATTTATAGCAACAGATGTGATCAGCGAAGTGTGGGGCAAAGAACGTGCAAGGGATGCTGTGTTTGGTGGATTTATTGCCTTGTTTGCGGTATTTGTATTAATTCAGATCAGTTTGTTTTGGCCCAAAGCCCCTTTTTGGAATAATGATGATGCTTTTGCATCAATTTTGGGAAATACATCCAGAATAATTATTGCATCACTTACTGCCTATATGATCAGTCAAATGCATGATGTGTGGGCATTTCATTTCTGGAAACGCCTGACAAAAAATCGGCATTTATGGTTGAGAAATAATTTATCCACAGTTGTTTCCCAGTTTCTGGATTCGTTCATTTTTGTTACAATTGCATTTTATGGCGTGATGCCCATTTGGCCCTTAATTTATGGACAGTGGCTTGTAAAATGTTTGATCGCTGTTTTAGATACACCGCTTGTTTATGGCGTTGTATTGATGATTCAAAAAAAACCGGTTCATGCATATCAGAGCTGACAAAATCCAAAGGCAAGAACTATGGAAACGCAAAAAATTCTGATCATTGAAGACAATAAATTAAATCTCAAATTAATTCGAACCATATTATTGATCAGTAATTTTAAAGTTTATGAAGCTGAAAACGCTGAGGTCGGATTTCAAATGATTGAAGAGCATCGTCCTGACATTATTTTGATGGATATACAGTTGCCGGGCATGGATGGTCTTACTGCAACCCGACGTATTAAAGCCTCTGAAAATTATAAAGATATACCTATTATTGCCCTTACAGCAAAAGCAATGGATGGTGATGAACAAAAAGCCCTGGCTGCCGGTTGTGATGGCTACATTGTTAAACCCATCAATACTCAGGGTTTTATCTCGACACTCAATAATTGTATCGAAAATTCTACCCCGAACTGCCAAAATCAAACCACAAAACAACAAGCAACAGAATCGCAAGAAGTAGATACATTGGATCATCGCATTAAAAATATTGAAGATGCCTTTTCCCAGCGCAGAAAAATTCTTATTGTTGATGATGAACGATTAAATGTTCAGTTGATGGAAAAACAGTTGGCGCATTATTCCTACGATACGATTGCCGCTTATTGTGGCGAGGATGCGCTTATTATTGCGGAAAAAGAACTACCTGATTTGATTATCTTGGATGTTGTAATGCCTGGTATTGATGGTTTTGAAGTTATTCGCGCAATACGAGCAAACAAGCGGACAGCAGATATACCCATTATTCTTTGTACTGTGCTCAACGGCAAGGAAGATCGTATACGCGGGCTGAATATGGGAGCAGATGAGTTTTTGAACAAACCCATTATGTTTGAAGAATTAGTGGCCCGCGTTCGATCACTGATTCGTATCAAGGCATACCAGGAACAAATTAAAGGATACGAAACGATCAGAGAATCTTTTCTTTCCGAGCAGAATGAAACAACGTCAACAGATGATAATGTCAATGAACAAAAACTATTATCAGAAAAAACAAATTCTCGATTTGCAAATGCACTCCATACCGCCCTGACAGATCCTTTAACAACGCTTTACAATAAAAATTATTTTTTTCATTTTCTGGAAAAAGAATTACAACGCGTGAAACGCAGTAAGACACCTTTATCATTAATGATGATTGATATTGACAATTTAAATGCAATTCTTGAAAAAAATGGTCAATCAGTGGTTGATATTATTTTAAAAGAAATTGGGCTTTTGCTGACAAAAAGCATTCGAGATGTTGATATTGCTGCCAGATACAGCGAAAAGGTCTTTGCTGTTATTCTGCCCTATACTGATGAAACAGGTGCGTCTATTGTAAGTCAGCGGCTTCGCACGAAAGTTGTCGATCATAACTACACATATTCCGGAAGCAACAATAACTATACAATAAATGTAAATATTGGTGTAGTAAGCTGTCAGAACAATCCCCTTGATAAACTATCAATGGTTCAAACTGCAGAAAAACTAATTCAAGATTCCAAAAATGAAGGAAAAAACAAGGTCTCTCTAAAAAATGTAGATCTGATTTCTTTTCTTGATGAATGTTATGACACTTGTGGAAGAATGAATGAACAATCCCAGTAAGATCAAAGCATGACAGTGAAGCCATACAAAATTGATATCCAGAATAACACCCACATTCATTATCACAAGTCTGTCTCATCCACAATGGATATTGCCCGCAATATGGTCCAATCCAAATGTCCCACAAATACTGTTATCATTGCAAAGCATCAGCACTGTGGACGCGGCAGAATGCAACGTCAATGGCAGTCTATTCATGGCGGCCTATATATGACTTGGGTAATTCGACCCCAATTAAATGCACAGCAATGCTTTGCCTATACCTTTGCTGCTGCTTTGGCGATTGTTCATAGCCTTGAGCAAATGTTCAATATCACTGCGAAAGTTAAATGGCCTAATGATGTTCTGGTCGATTCTCAAAAAATTGCAGGCATACTGACTGAAACGCAATTTGAAAATAATCAATTTGCATATTTAAATATTGGCATTGGAATGAATGTCAATAATCATATAGAAACAGATTCATTTCGTGCCATCAGCATAAGCGATATCGTTCAAACCCAGGTTGATCTGGATTTGGTTATTCAGATGTTATGTAAAAATCTGACGAATCAATTCACAAATATTTGCGTTGATCATGTGCTTAAATCATGGAGAAAACACAATTGTACCCTTGGAAAGAATGTGCGTATTATTCTTATAGATCGTACCATTGAAGGTCAAGCGGAAAATATCAATCAAGAAGGCGCACTGATTATCAGGCATGGTGATGACCAAATGGATACGGTACATTATGGTGACTGTATCGTTCCTGGCTTCAATATAAGTAGCACTTGACAACTCACGTGTTACTATGACATTAAATCAACCACAACAACACAAAAAGGATATATCAATGAAAACGATCAGATCTTCATTGTGGATTGCCATATGGTTTATATTCCTCACCTTCCCAATTATGGTAATCAAAGTCAATACAATAGACCAGATTATTGAATGGCGGTACAAAAATATTCTATGGGTTGGACTGATCAGTTTTGTTCTGGCATTTATCTGGCAAAAAACCATGGAAAGGTCACCCGGAAAAACGATGAAATTGCCTGATAGCGTTTTCAAACGACAAAACCAGGCTCTTTTTTTTATTGTTTTATCAGTTTTTGCACTGATCCTTCCCCATATTGTCTCCGCATATCAGGTAAATATCCTGATCACAGCATTGATTTATGTGGTCTTGGGTCTGGGGCTCAATATTGTTGTTGGTCTGGCAGGTTTGTTAGATTTGGGCTATGTTGCATTTTATGCTGTAGGCGCTTATAGCTATGCTTTAATCAATTATCACTACCAAATCAGTTTTTGGATATTATTGCCTTTTTGCGGCTTACTCAGTGCCATTTTTGGCGTTGTTCTGGGATTTCCGGTTCTCAGGTTGCGTGGTGATTATCTGGCCATTGTCACCCTGGGTTTTGGCGAGATTATCCGCCTGGTGCTGGAAAACTGGAATGAATTTTCCTTCGGCCCGAGCGGTATTGCGAATATACCCAGACCCCCATTTTTTGGCATGGAATCCAATATACAAACAGCCTCCATTTTAATGTACTATCTTATGATCATTATGGTCATATTTACTATTTTTATGGTTAATCGACTTCAACATTCCCGCATTGGTCGGGCATGGTTAGCCCTTCGTGAAGATGAAATTGCCTGCCAGGCCATGGGAATTGATCGAACAAAAACAAAACTACTTGCCTTTGCGTTAGGTGCCATGTGGGCAGGTTTGATGGGCGCGATTTTTGCTGCAAAGACCACATTTATCAATCCAGCATGCTTTACATTTCTGGAATCTGCAATTATTTTGTCCATCGTCGTATTGGGCGGCATGGGTTCAATTTTAGGTGTGCTTTTAGCCGCTTTTATTTTAATACTATTGCCCGAATATCTTCGTGCTTTTTCTGACTACCGAATGCTTATTTTTGGAGCATCAATGGTTTTGATGATGGTTTTTAGGCCCCAGGGGTTGATTTCACATGTTAATCGGCGCTATGAGACGACTTAGAACTTTTCTAAATTCAATCAATTGAATTAATTGAACAATGAAACAAAATAATTAAAAAGGAGAATGTAATGCAAAAAAATATTGACTACGAGACCATTTTTCAGTTGCTTCAGGAATTAATAGAAGCGGGTAAAGAAACTGACAGGCGTATGAAAGAAACTGACAGACGTATGAAAGAAACTGATTCTCGTCTGAAAAGAACAGAATAATTAGTTGATAAAACGATGAAAAGCATTGATAAAATGAAAGAAATTCTTGGTGGAATGTGAAATAATCAGGGAGAAGCAGTTGAGGAGGAATTTTTCAAAAGTCTTGCCAAAACGATGCAACTTGATAATATCCCATTTCATTCAATAGATCGAAATATTCAACGTCATTGTAATGGCATTCATGATGAATTCGACATCATTATGACAAATTCTGAATCTGTTATGATTACTGAAGTTAAGTATAAATTTCATCCAAAAAATGTTAAAAAGGTACTGACGAAAATGTCAAATTACAGGAAGTTATATCCACATAATCATCATTTAAAAATATATGGAGCGATTGCGGGAAAATTGCTGTCCAGTGATACAATTGATGAAGCAAAAAATTATAATTTATTCGTAATTGCTCATGAAGGTAGAGGCATAAAGGTTTTGAAGTCACCAAAGTAAGTCTAAAAAAAATTACTTAGGAATGCTCGAAAAATAACTTCCCCATTTTCAAAAATCGGACAGTTCGGACCAGTCAGACTGGTATGATCTGTCCGACTTGTCCGACTTTACCGAATGGGGAAATTATTTTCAGAGCATTCCTTAATTATTAATCAGTCATGGCATAATAAAAATGTTCAAACTAGAGAAAAAATGTTCAAAAACTGGCGCAAGAGCCGGTGTCCTAAAAACAACACACGGTGATATCAAGACTCCTGTCTTTATGCCGGTAGGCACTGCTGGTAGTGTCAAATCTTTATGTCCCGAAGATCTCATGGGATTAAATGTTCAGATATTGTTGGGCAACACATATCATCTTTATTTGAGACCGGGATGTGACGTTATCAATTTATTTGGCGGCCTTCATAATTTTATGCAATGGCATGGGCCAATCCTCACTGATAGTGGAGGTTTCCAAGTTTTTTCTCTGGCAAAATTAAGACAGGTCACTGATGATGGTATTATTTTTCAATCTCATATTGATGGTTCAAAACATAAACTTACTCCCTCTTCTGTCATTGATATACAGAATTGTCTGGGATCTGACATCATGATGTGTCTGGATGATGTGGTGCCTTATCCATGTGATAATTCACACATAATTTCTGCCCTGGAACATACCCATCAGTGGGCCAGTGAATGTATATTTGCCTGGAAACAAAAAGAAAGCAAGAATGCATTATTTGCAATTGTACAGGGCGGAATGGTCAAAGAATATCGTAAACAATCTATACAAGTATTAAAAGAACTTGATTTTCCAGGCTATGCCATCGGTGGCTTGAGTGTCGGTGAGCCGGCAGAATTAATGTATGACATAGGAGCGTATAGCCTTGAATTATTACCTGAGGACAAACCACGCTATATTATGGGAGTTGGCACACCTGAAAACCTTGTGCAATTAGTGTCATCAGGTTGTGATATGTTCGACTGTGTTATGCCAACGCGTAATGCAAGGAATGGTCAGCTGTTTACATCCAGAGGAACAATCAATATCAAAAATGCGCAATACCGATTTGATATTGAACCTATTGATTCAGAGTGTACCTGTCAAACGTGTATGCATTTTTCTCGCGCTTATTTGCATCATTTATATCGTTCACGTGAATTATTGGCATATCGTTTGAATTCAATTCACAATATTCATTATTATACTCAACTGATGAAAAATATACGCGAAGCAATAATTTCAGATTGTTTTGATTGCTTTATCCAGTCTTTTAATGAAAGCAGAGTCTGATATCAGATAGAATATGTTTTTTATGTTTCAGGCAAGTATGTATTGACAAACTGTAATAAAATCAATAATGATGAGTAAATTTTTTAAAAATTAATATCCCCATTTGAAAAAGCTGACAAGTCGGACGTGTCTGACTGTTTCAAATGGGAAGTAAAAACAGGAGGCTAAATGAAAAAAAGTTTTTTTACAATACTGGTGGTTTGTATCGCAGCCATGTTTTTGTCGGGCTGTTCTTCCCGCAAATCTGGATCTATGTTACAAAGATCACATCAAATGATAGAAAATGCCCTGGCAATGTTTGACCATCCTGTCTATTCATACGATCCCTCAAAGATATCAGCATTGCCTTCTCCCAAGACATCGCCTGTTGTTCAAACAATTGTCGTTATTTTTGATAGTTCCATGTCTATGAATGAGCCCTATGCTGGTTTAGCTAAAAAACAACATGCAAGACTGATTTTGGAAGGATTTAATAATGCGCTCCCTGAAATTCCGCTTAAAACAATTTTTTACAAAATTTCAAGCTGTCCCTGCCATGAAAATAAACCTGTACAGACGATATTTCCTTTAAAAAAACATGATCATCTTAAAGTGAGAGATGCCATTAATGGAAACAAATTTACGCCTGGTGAAAGTCCAGTCGCTAAAAGCCTGATTCAATGCCAGATTGATCTAGCTTCAGTGAATGATCGTATTGCAGTGGTCATTATCACTGATGGTAATACCTTCGATTCCTCTCCCATTAAAGCGGCACAAAGTTTGTACCATGAATTTGGTGCCAGGATTGGTATTTATCCTGTTTTTATTGGTAATTCACCTCATGGAAAACGATTACTTAACGCAATGGCCGATCAAAGTGTTTGTGGTTTTGTTCAAAAAAGCGACTGTCTGTTAGATAAGGATTGTATGCATCGCTTTATCCACAGAATTATTTATACACCATCATATAAAAATAGAGATAGAGATGGGGATGGTATTAAGGATCAGTTGGATTCTTGTCCGACAAGCCCTGCGGGTAATGTTGTGGATTCAAGGGGATGTTCTCCAGACACGGATGGTGACAGTATTTCTGATGATAAGGATGAATGTCCGAATACACCATCTGGGACTTTCGTTGAATCCAATGGTTGTGCACCAAAAGATCGGGATAATGATGGTGTGCTGGATAGAGAAGACGAATGCCTGGATACACCTGCCGGGGATATTGTTGATGCGAAAGGATGCACCAAACCTGATCAGGATCAGGATGGTATCCTGGATATCAAAGATGATTGTACAGACACGCCAATCGGTGCCAGTGTAAATTCTCGTGGATGTTGGGTTATTTCAGATCTTCAGTTTGCTCCTGGCAAATGGGAAATTGAATCATCTCATAAGAATAGCTTGCAGGAAGTAATTGATATCATGAAACAAAATCCTGATCTGAGAATTGAAATTCAGGGCCATACAGATAATACAGGTCCAGAAGGCCTCAATAAAAAGCTGTCCAGCTATCGGGCGATGTCTGTTATGAAGTATTTGATGCAAAATGGAATAAAAACTTCACGCCTGACCTTTATGGGATATGGATCTGACAAACCCATTACAAATAATAATACACCACAGAACAGGGCCATGAATCGTCGCGTTGAGTTTAATCCAAAGTAAGGAATGAATATAAATGTCAAATCAAATTCTTGTGACTGGAGCAGCCGGTTTTATTGGTTTCCATTTATGCCGGCAGCTTCTTGATAATAATCGTCACGTCATCGGACTGGACAATCTTAATGATTATTATGATGTGACTCTAAAAAAAGACCGGCTTGCTCAAATTGATAAAGATAATCGTTTTACTTTCTATCAAATTGATCTTGCCGATCAATCTGCAATGGAAAAGCTCTTTGCATCTCATGACATCGATATCGTTGTCAACCTTGCAGCGCAAGCAGGCGTTCGATATTCTTTAACCAATCCAAATGCTTATGTTCAATCTAATGTGGTCGGCTTTGTCAATTTATTGGAATGTGCCAGAAAAAAACAAATTAAACATATGGTATTCGCCTCATCCAGTTCGGTTTATGGCGCCAATACAAATATGCCTTTTTCGGTTCATCACAATGTGGATCACCCGGTATCATTATATGCAGCCACAAAAAAATCCAATGAGCTGATTGCACATTCATACAGTCATATTTATCATTTACCATGTACCGGACTTCGTTTTTTCACTGTGTATGGCCCCTGGGGGCGTCCGGATATGGCATTATTTTTGTTTACACGGGCAATCTATACTGGAAAACC
>Ga0272440_1001720_pt1 | contig 17633 bp, 8 predicted proteins | sample SSMMMBAug17_FD_192440 | JGI IMG/M metagenome (GOLD analysis project Ga0272440, IMG submission 192440) | Marine sediment archaeal communities from Little Sippewissett salt marsh, Falmouth, MA, United States - SSM-MMB-Aug17 | ecosystem: Environmental > Aquatic > Marine > Wetlands > Sediment ...
GGTACTCATAGTGACGTTTTTGGGTAATAGTAAAAGGGTTCTCAAACATAACTCAAACCGTGGCAGGGCGAATAACACAGCGCTCCACAGGACGCCAAAAGCAAGCGCGTTTTTTACCAGTTGGCATATTATTGGTTAATGGACGTTATCATTTCAAAAGAAATTCCTTTTTTGCTTTTGCCGCCTGTGAGCTTAGCGTTATTCGCTTTAAGTTCATTTTTGCACATTGGCAAATGAGTCAGTCGTCAGCATTAAAATGTGTAACAAAAAGTTAGTTAGAAATTAAAAGTTAGACAAAAGAAAACGTTGGTAATTGCTTGTTTTTATGTGTTTTAATACTTTTCCGCTTTCCTCTTGGTTATAGATTGACTAATATTTACAGAAATAGTAAGTTTAGCGGAAATTGAGTTAAAAAATAGGAGATCAAAAAATGCAAAATAGGATTTCAAGATCATTTGTACAAAGTAATATTACAGAAATTATTAATCAAGTATATTCTGATAAAAAGCAAATTATTTTAACAGATAAGGGGGTTGAAATAGCTGCGATAGTGCCTATAGCTTTGATAAAAATGTTTCAAAAATTTGAACAAAATTCTATTAAAAAAATAGATAACTCAAAGAAAATTCAACAAATAGAACAATATAAAAATGGATACAAAAAACTTCCAGAAAACAACTACAACATAGATTCCTGGCAAAAAGTAGCTTTTGATACTTTTTCAAATGGAGAGTGTTAATGCAACGTGGTGAAATTTGGTGGGCTGATCTTCCATCGCCAATGGGACGACGTCCTGTTTTGTTACTTTCACTTAATGAAGCATATGAAGTAAGAAATGCCATAACAGTTGCTCAGGTAACTACAACAATTCGAAATATTCCAGTTGAAGTTAAATTAGGTCCGAAAGATGGATTACCTAAGAAATGTGTGGCCAATTTAGATACTATAGCAACCATCAATAAGAATCTTGTAACTGAAAAAATTGCAATGCTTTCCAACTCTAAAATAAAACAAGTTGATGATGCTATTAAATTTGCTTTGTCTTTATAATTTAATGCTTGCTAAATTCAGCGCAAGTTGTTCTTCTGTCTATCTAACTTTGACTGACATCAATATTGCAGTAAACAATTTCATTATGTGCAGGTTGAAAAAGGGTCAGCAAACATTGGTTAAACAGAGGTAGGGCGAATAACACAGCGCTCCACAGGACGCCAAAAGCAATCGCGTTTTTTGCCAGTTGGCAAATTATTGGTTAAAGGACGCACTCATTTCAAAATAAATTCCTTTTTCGCTTTTGCCGCCATTGAGCTTAGTCGTTAGGGGAACTATTTTAATTTCGGTTTGAGGTTTGTGTGGTTTAACAAATATTATTATGTTTGCCTTCGAACAAAAACCGCTATCAGGTTTTATTTTAGATTGTTATCTTGGTCCGATCCTAGCGCCAATTTTTTACCAGTCCATTTAAAATGAATTTTATCAAAGGCGCCGTCTTCTTTTATAGACTGAAAAGCAGTTAGAATTTTTTGATATAAAATTTTGTCTAATTTTTTGGAAATTCCAAAATAAGCTCCTCCGATGGAATCCTCAATACGATATGAATGTAAAACCACATCATTATATAGACTATCATGGTTTTGGCTTTGTTCCAGAAGTAGATGCTGGATTTCAAAATCATCTTGAAAAAAACCGATTATTCTGCCTTTTTGAAGCATAGCAATGCTTTGTTTCGGGCTTGATGTGAAATGCAGAACATTTTTTATAGCAGGATCCTTTTCTATACGATTGTCAAAGTAGTCTGAATAACTTGCTCCATTCAAATAACCAAACTTTCTATTTCTTTGTTTGGAAACGATGATGAGATCATCACAGGCTTTTATTGGCAAATATTGGTCCTTTTTTAATACAACCAGGCCAATAGCTGTGATCCGCATGGGTCCCAGCCAATACATATAGGCTGATCTTTCCTCATTTTTACAAAGATTTGGCATCATGTGAGTTTTACCAGACTGCATCCAATATAAACTTCTTTTAAATGGTATTTCAACGATTTTAAAATCGAGTTTCGCTCGTAAGAAAATTTCGTTGATAATATCGATATCCATTCCATACCATTCCTTATCCTTCATATAAGTTGCAGGATAATAATCTCGATTTGCATTAATCAAAATGGGTTGGGCAAAAATGGAATTTGATAAAATGATATTAAATAGGCTGAATTTCAATGTATTAATTAATATTTTTAAACAAAATTTCATTATTTATTCCCTTTCAATAAATATGGAAATAACATCTTCAAAAATCATTAAAAGATAATTATACAAACATGCATTTATTTATTCAATCTTATATATATGATATGTCCTGGACCATTCTGATGATTGGCCTGGCCTAATACATATATCATAAAACAATTCCGGACTAATTACATGCTTCCACCCCCAAAGATTTACTTTATTTGTTTGAAAACTTCCAGTTTCTCTAATTGCTATTTTACTTACAAGGTTCTGTAATTCCCATACGCCATCGACTTTTTCACCACCGGAAAGATGACGAATAAAGAATTGCTCTTTGGGTGAACTGTTGAAGGTTATATACTTCTGATCAACTTCCACTTTTTGTTCAGGATTCACAAAAGCTCCGAATCGTTTTGGCCTTAATTGAAATGGGCATTTCAGTATATAATTGCTTCCAATTAAGTCATTATTGATCGCAACAAAATTGTGAGTGTATTCATCTGTTCGAATTATTTTTTCACCGGTATTCTGTAAATAATACTTTATTCTAAAACTGTTTTCAAGTAATTCAATCTCTTTATTCAACAGGTATGAATAGCCATTAATGGCTTGTGATTTACAGCGAATTGAAACTTTATTTGATTCTGCAAGAACGTCAAATTCCGCTGGCTTTATCTCATATTCTTTACTGAAAAGGTATTGATTGTCATCCTTTTTTAATAAACCCACCCCTATTTTGTGAAACCAGCCGCCTATTTCAGCTTCATCAAAACCTAAAGGACTATCCATTCCGAACTCATTATAAAAACCTTTTCCAAAATGATGCACATTTACACAATCAGTACTTTCAATTGTCGATACATCAATATTTTGAAAGCTAACTTTGATAATTTTCCCGGTCCAGTCAAATCGAGAAAAGTTATAATTCTCAAGCGGAAGATCAATATGAACTTCCATATTCTTTTTTTTCAGTATATGTGACATAATTAATTACTCCTTATTCTTGACATCACTTACGACAATCCTTACACATCGTATCTCCAGATTAATTTCTTTTGATACCTGAATAGGTGAAAGATTTACTTTCCATTATATATTCCTTTAATTGAATGCATGTTCCTCCTTAAATATTTAATTAATGGCTTCTTTTTTATCATCATTACATTACATGGATAAACCCAGGATATTATATTTTTTGGATTATGGGAAATCCCTCAAAAAATTTAGATTCGGGATTACATGAATAAATCCGATAGTGTTACTTCTGAATCAACCAGATCTTCGGACCATATATTTTTTTTGATGCCCATTGTAGTAATCAGGGTCATAAATAATTGTTTTTGAGTGCAGGTTTTATATTCAAAAACTTTTATTGGCTAAATTTCTGGCATCATTTTTATTGATACGATATTGTTCATTTGAAAATATAATATCACACACATTCATGCGATTGTCAAAACGATCAATGATAAGATCAGATTGAGCCCCTTTTTCCTTGCTGCCTTTTTGAGGAATAAACTGCGATCGGCCAATACCTGCTCCCAGACTGTCGAGGTTCAGGCGCTTGATGATTTGCGAAATATGTTTCATGCAAACCGCTTCAAAAGCAAAGCCCGACCATTTTAGTATCTGAAGTTTGGGGATGTGCCCTATACAAAACAAAATGCATTGAAATTTATTAGTAATAATGATATTGATTTTTACCGAAAAGTTTGCGTGTACAATAAATAGAATAACAGTTTATTTTTTATTTGATGAAAGGAATAAAAATGAAAAAAATCATAACACTGAGCATCATTGTCTGGCTGTCAACACTATCAATTGCCTTTTCAGACATTTCAGTTCAATATGTCAACAGCCCAGCCAACACGATTCCAGAAAATTCATCTGGTGGAACGCCGCTGGCTTATATTTATCCAGCCAGTTCAGCACCTTTTCATATAACTGACAACAATTTTTACTTGGATACTTATTATATTGAAGGCCTGCGACAATATCGCCTGAATGCTTCAGACACATTTGCCATTGATTATGAATCTGCCAATCCTGGTTATACTTATACGCTAACTGTTTCTTATAACACAGGATATACCAATATTGCCTTAACCATTGGAGATATGAATGAGCCCCCATTAATTCAACCCCAATCCATTTATTTGACCGAAAATACAGCCAATGGTACATCAGTATACCAGGTTGTTGCCATTGATCCGGATATCTATACAGGTTTTAATAATTTATCCTATAGCATTATTGGCGGCAATGGTAGCAATGCACTTTCAATTGATGCAACCAAAGGCCTGCTTCGCGTTAAAGATAAAACATTTCTGGATTATGAAATCAATCGCGATCTTTATCTGACTGTTTCGGTATCTGATGGCAAACATGATGATATTGCCACTGTTAGTGTGCATATGATCAATATCAATGATAATGCACCTGTCATAAACGATCAAAATTTTTCTGTGGGAAAGGACGTTCCTAAAGATACACTTGTTTCAACAGTTTATGCAAGCGATCCTGATGGCAATGCTTTATCATTTGCCCTGATCGGTGGTAATTCCAATGACGCTTTTACGATTGATTCCACAACCGGCATACTTAGAGTATTTAATTCAGATCAGATTATGTACGATGGTCCCAGCTATTTTCTCACTGTTGCAGTTTCAGATTCAGGCTATACAAAAACAGCCCAGATTCGTGTGGATATAAATAACTTGAATTATGCACCAGTGATTCAAGCAATTGCAGATCAAACAGGAACTGTCAATACAACACGTCATATCTCATTTCATATTGAAGATTCAAATGGTGAAAATCTTTTTATTTCTGCATCATCCGGCACACAAACAATTGTTCCCAATGGAAATATTCAAATTGACGCGCATACATCATCTCATGAATTACATGTTCTGGAAGGCAGTAAAGATCTGACATTAACATTGCTGCCATTAAACAAAACTGGAACGTGTGAGATTTCAATTTATGTATCAGATGGTCCAGAAACAGTTTCCACAAAATTTGATTTTCAAGTCTTGCCGAATTCAGCGCCCACCATTTGTGATATTCCTTTTCAAGCATTTGATATCAATGCAGGAACATTTATCAAAAGTTTGACTGTTTCTGATTCTATTGGTGAAGCCTACACTTTATGGGTCGTATCAGACAATCAATTGGTTGTGCCCAATGATCAGGTTATTATAGACAAAAATGGCCAAAATGCTTCATATATCGCCGGGGATTCCCCAGAAGTAGTCACATTAAGTATTACGCCTCTGATTACAGGTTCGGCCAATATACAAATTTTAGCCCTTGATGCTGGTGGATTGCAGGACACTGAAACATTTGAATTGCGTGTATCCACATCACCTGACATTTCGGCTATTAGCAATACTCAAATAATTGAGGATGTTTTAAGCAATGCCATATCTTTTACTACCTTGACCCAGGAACCCGGTAATCTGGTCATATCGGTAATTCCAGATGATATTGATTTGATTCCTGCAGATGCCGCCCACATTACCATTTGCCATAATTCTGTTTGCATTGCTGGAAATACGCGAAGTATTGATCCTATTCAGAACAATCAGGAAACCATTCAGTTTTATTTGTTATCCATGCAAAATCAGTATGGTCAACTGGGTATGACTGTCAGCGTGATGAATGAATATGGTCTTACCAGCACAACACATTTTACAACAAAAATAACCGCGCAAAATGATGCGCCGGTGATTGTCAGTTTGGGTGAGGCTGGAATCTATACAGAACAGGGTATGCCTGCTCAAATTATTGGTTCAGCAGTTATTCAGGATGTGGATGATACTTATCTTGAAAATGCCCAGATTGTCATTTCTCAAAATTACCATTCTGGCGATATCCTCAAATATGAGAACAGTGAACGTATTTCCGGCTTTTTCAATCCTGAAACAAAAACACTTCAGTTGACTGGTGTAGATACAATCAGTGCGTATCAGACAGCTTTTCAATCAATTATGTATTCCAACACAACAGATAATCCCAATCCTTTACCGCGAACCTTTTCAATTACTGTCAATGATGGTTTGGCAGACAGCGCAATTTTTAGCCAGACATTAACGATTACAGCAATCAATGATCCACCAACCATTACTGCAACAACACGATCTATCACAGCTACTGAAAGTTTATCTACTGCCATTGCTCCCGATATTCTGATTGTTGATCCAGATAATGATTATATTGCCAACGCTACAATTCAAATTGTCGAGGGTTTACAATACACTGAAGACACATTGATTTTTACTGATACACCGATGATTACTGCAAATTATCAAATGGCAACCGGGACTTTGTCGTTAACTGGTGTTGCCTCAGTTGCTGATTATCAGGATGCATTACAGTCTGTAAAGTATCTAAATACCAGCGATAACCCCAACACATACACACGAAAGGTTCGAATTGACATTTCTGATGGCCCATCTCAAAGTCTGTCACTGACCCAAACACTTTTTGTGAATCCACTCAATGATGCTCCCACATTAACTGGGGCAGGAGATACCATTGCCTATATTGAAAATGATCCTGCCATTAATATTGCCAGCGACATTGTGGTGGTTGATGTTGACAATGACAAGATTTCAAGTGCCATTGTATATATTATTGGATATCAAAAGGGTGCAGACATGCTAATTAAGACAACCCATGGTGGCAGCAGCTCATGGAATAATGAAAGTGGTATTTTAAATATTTATGGGAAAAGCTCATCAACATGGTATCAGGCTGTATTGAATGGGGTGCAATATCAAAATATCAGTGATAATCCAACATCAAACAACCGCACCATTGCTTTTATGGTCGATGATGGTCAGGAAGGCTCAAATGAAGTTACACAAGTTATAACTGTGCAGCCTGTGAATGATGCGCCCATCCTGACTGCCAAATCAGTAATTATTCCCTATACAGAAAATGCCATCATATCCATGACCCAATCACTTACAATCACTGATTATGACAACGAGACGCTTCAACAGGCCATTATTCGTATCAGTAGTGGTTACAATGTTCTGGAAGATCAACTGAATTTTACATCTATTGGCAATATTACACATACATGGCATGCAGAATCTGCAACCATTACGCTTACTGGCAATGATTCTATTGCAAACTGGGAACAGGCATTTGATCGAATTGTCTATGAAAATCGCAGTGATGATCCGACAACACAAGATAGAGATGTATCCTTTAAAATTTTTGATGGTAGTGCCTGGAGTGAATCTGTTACACGAACGATTCAGATGATTCCAGTGAATGATCCGCCCATTCTTTCCATTAATGAAAACGCGGCCTTTACTGAAAAATCTTTGGCTGTTTCCATTGCTCAAGATTTTTCCATTGTTGACTATGATAGCATCACGATTGAGAAATTAACGATCCAAATCGCATCTGGATACACAGATACACAAGATGAGTTAAGGGTAGATAGCGCCCCAAATATCCAATCTGCCTGGAACAATGGTATATTGACACTCACAGGCGCGCGTCCAATTGCTGAATATATAAATCTTGTTCGTACACTCTCTTACGAAAATAAGAGTATCGCACCTGATCCACTTATCAAACCCATCGTTTATCGTGCATGGGATCTTTCAGATGTCAGTGCCCCCATCACTCAAACCATGACGATAACGCCCATTAATGACCCGCCTGTTTTAACTGGCGGCGGGACAACAATAGCCATTACAGAAAACCATCTGGGCCCCATTCTGGAAAACTTTGAAATATATGATCCGGACAGTAAATTAATTCCATCCGCAAAAGTGACCATTATTGATGGGTATCATCAATATGAAGACAAACTGGTTTTTGAAGATTCTGTGATGATCAATGGAACATGGCATCAGGACACCGGGTATCTTCAGATCAATGGCACATATGGAATGGCAAGTCCCCAATCATTTGAGCGTTTTATCAATACAGTTCAATTCCAGAATTATGTTGACAACCCATCAACCGATTTACGCACCATTCAGGTTGTTGTTTTTGATGGCAGCTTTGAAAGCAATGCTATCACTGGAACAATTCAGGTCATTCCTGTAAATGACACACCGGTAGTAAGCGGTTCTTACAGTTATCCATATAAAGAGAATGCTCAAATGCCATTTATATACGCATTGATTATTAATGATCTTGATTCTCCTTATATTCAAGGTGCAACAGTAACAATTCAAAATAATTATATACCTGAAGAGGATTTTCTCAGCTTTACCCCCTATTTTAATATAACCGGTACATATAATAATGGCACATTAAGTTTGACAGGAAACGATTCCAAAGGTCATTATGTTACTGCCCTGACACGCGTTATTTATGAGAATATCAGTGATAACCCGACAGTCAGTATGCGAACTATTGCTATTCGGGTTCATGATGGTAATTCTGAAAGCCAGGCTGTAACACAAACAATCACCATTGAACCTGAAAATGACCCACCAACTATTATCCTTGCGCATGATTCAATTGCATATACTGAAAACGCAGGCTTATTTATTCTTGATCCTGACATCGTTGTATCTGATCCGGACAGTGTTATGCTCAACAAGGTAGTCATTCAAATTATTGATGACACTTATGTGGCAGGTCAAGATGTTCTCAGCTATACAACCAATGGTAATATCCAGGTAAACTGGAAACCAATTACAGGTGAATTTGTTTTATCTGGTCTTGCCAGTATCAATGAATATCAAACTGCTCTGGAAAGCATTGCCTACTCCAATGACAGTGATAATCCATATTTGCATGAACGTATCATCAAATGGACAGCTTCTGACCCAAGTTCACAAGGCCTCTCTGTAACGCAAAGCATGCAGATTATACCAGTAAATGATTTGCCTATCATCACAGGCAGTACAGGAAAGCTGCAATACAATGAAAACAGCACGGTTGCAATTGATAGTAATATCCAAATTGTTGATTATGATAATGATACTCTCGCCAGTGCATCCATTATGATTGTAAAAGGCTATATCCAAACAGAAGATGTACTGATCTATCCAGGCCCTATTGGTAATATCAACAGTTCGGGAATGGTGCCGGATTCAGGTGTGTTAAATCTTAGTGGCGTTGACACTATTACTAATTATATAGCTGCTTTAAGAACAATTCAATACCATAACCTTGAAGACGATCCCAGTGTGCATGATCGTCATATCACATTTTCAGTCAATGATGGCATGGGCACGCAAAGCAGTATTCCAGCAGAACGTATTATCGAATTATTTTCCACCAATGATCCACCGATACTGGCAGTCAATACAGGTGGATTTGTTAAGGAAGGCAACACCTTTGTATTAAGCAAAGATCATTTGTCTGCCACAGATCCAGACGATCCTGATGAAGGTCTGTACTATACCATGGGAGATTTACCAGAACATGGGACGCTTATGATTGATGCCAACCCATTGGCATCGGGTCTGACATTGATTCAGGGAGATATTGATTCGGGTCGTATTCGTTATATTCATGATGGTGGAGAATCATTACACGATAGTTTTTCCTTTTACATCACTGATATGCATGATGCTGATACATCATCACAATCCTTTGCCATATCAATTACGCCGGTTAATGATGCGCCGAAAATCACCTCAACCCCTGGTATAACAGCGACAGAAGATATCTTATATGCATACACAATTACTGTGTCTGATCCAGATGATACTGTCAATGGTACAGACATCACATTTGAGTTGCAAAATGCGCCCCAAGGCATGACAGTTTCAAACATGGGTATACTACATTGGATTCCTACTGAAGGTATTTTAACATCAGATATGGTTACGCTTGTTGTCCATGATGGTAAAGAAGATAACGCTTTTCCTGCTACACAGTCCTTTACCATTACTGTAACGCCTGTGGAAGATCCACCCATAATATCAACAATTGAGGATTTACTTACATATGGCAACACAAAGGCAGGCCCGATAGTATTTACTGTAATGGATGCTGAAGGGGGACCCCTTACTTTGAATGTCTATTCAGATAATGATCAGCTTGTGCCATCAGACAGGGTTTTGTTTCAGGATCAAACCCCCTTCCAGTTGAATCTTGAAATGGAAACAATGATACCGCAAGAACTTTTCCTGACAATAATGCCCTCATTGGATGAATATGGTTCTTTAACAACGACTATTCTAGCAACTGATAGCAAAGGTCTGACTTCAACTGAAACCTTTGTGCTTTTAGTGGATAAGGTGACCATTACAGTAGAAAATATGACACATGGCACCATCACGCCAGGCCATCCGGCGAAAGTCAAAAAAGGTGAGTATATTCATTTTCGAATCAAGGCAAATCTTGGTTATATCATCAGTGATGTTTATATTGATGGCCAGGCTATTGGTCCGGTTTCAACCTATACATTCTGGAATGTCACCGAACCGCATAGTATTAACGCAACGTTTTCTGAAAGCACAGTATATACTATTACCACTATCAACACCAATGGTGGTGAAATAGAACCTAATGGCATTCTTCCAATGACCGCTGGTGATGAACCGGTTTTTCATATTTTGCCCAATGAAAACTACACTATTGGAGATATTGAGATTGATGGGGTTTCAGTGGGACCGAATGAATGGTATACTTTTTCACCTCTTGATGCAGTTCATGAAATCAAACCGGTGTTTCAATATGTACCTTCACCAAATGTGATGTTTTCTATTGATAAAACCCAAGGGAAATTGCCATTGACTGTTCAGTTTGAAGATCAATCCATTGGAGATATTTCACAATGGCATTGGGATTTTGGTGATGGCAGTCAAAGCACGACACAACATCCGAAACATACTTACATGCAAGCAGGTACGTATTGTGTAAAACTGACTGTCTCAGGCATTGGTGGAAGCACGCATTTGCAAAAGGATAATACCATTGTTGTAAATCCCTCTGAAGTTGATTTTAGTGTGCTCAGTCAGACAGGACCTGCCCCATTTACAGCGACCTTTATCAATCAAACCATGCTAACCGAGGTTAATAGTTGGCACTGGGATTTTGGCGATTCTCGATCATCCTTGATTGAAAATCCCATACATGTATATGAAAAACCTGGACGTTATACTGTCAAACTCATAGCGCGTGTAGATGAAGAAAATCCCTCTATGGAAAAGATAGGATATATTCATGTTACAGGTAGAAAGATTTCCGGCACAGTTACTGATGAAAAAACAAATCTACGCCTTCCGAACATGACTGTTGAGCTATGGCAAAATGATCATTTATTTATGGAAACCCGAACCAACAATTCTGGAGAATATACATTGAGTCATTTGCCTGTTTCTGATGGTTGGTTGGTCTCTGTCTGGCCGGATGATCTCAGCCGATATCGTCCAATTTACTATGATGGTCAGCTGAGTCATCAGGATGCCAATCGCCAATCCACACGTGAAGGCGATCTTGAAAATATTCATTTTCTTGTGAGTGAAGCACCAGCATATGGCATAAAGGGTAAGGTTCATGATGGTCGCAATAATCCTTTGCCAGATATCATTCAAGTAAATCTGTATTCTGAAAAACAACATATTGCACGCACTGTTATGACAGATAGCGCTGGCAATTATGCTTTTACAGGATTGCCGGAATCTGATGATTATCGCGTTTCTGCATGGTCAGAGACCTGTGGCTGTGAATTTTATTACTTCATGGAACCCCAACAAATAATCAGTGAGGAACTTCCCTTTTACAGCACCCGAACATATCAGGCAGCTACCAGAGTGCCATCATCTATCCCTCCAACACCAAATATTGATCTGATTTTTGACTATGGCGGGATTATATCTGGAAAAGTAAAAGATAACACAGGTCAGCCTTTGGCTGATGTTTGGGTCAATGCCTGGTCAGACTTATTTGATATGGGCAATGGTACGTTTACTGATGCCAATGGAGATTATCATATCCAATGCCTTCGTGCGGGAAGCATACCCGGCGATATTACTTATCGGGTTGAAGCAAACCCAAAAGATTATCCCTCATTAATCTATAACCAGGTCAAACAGCCACAAAATGCAACAATGATAAGCATTGGCTTACAGGATATTGATTTTATTTTTCAACATGGTCAGTTCATTAAAGGAAAAGTGGTTGATGAGAATGGTTATGCTCTTTCAGGCATACCTGTCCATGCCTGGTCAGAATCTGCTGAATTGACCGCTTATGGTGAAACGACCACTGATATGTATGGAAACTATACAATCACAAACCTTCCTCATGAACCTGATTATCGGGTAGCAGTGTATCCATTGTACTATCCCATTCAATACTATCCTGATGCCCATACGTTGCATGAATCATCATTTGTAGATTTACATCAGCAGGATCAAACCAACATTGACTTTCAACTCATTTCTGGTGCGACAATTCGTGGTATCGTTTATAATCAAAAAAAAGATATTCCCGGGCCAATGGGACTGATTGTCAATATTTGGTCAGAAAGCACGCAAACAGGTGGAGACATTGCCATTGATGCCAATGGTCGATTTGAAATGACCGGCTTACGTCCGAATATTTGTGATTATATTATATCAATTCATCAACCGCCTTTTATTCCAGCATATTATGGTGAGGCAAGCAATATGGATTGGGAACTTTCATGGGAGAGAGCCACACCAGTTTGTCCATCAGAAACAGAAGTACGAGAAATTATTTTAATGCCAGGCTATGATTATAAAGGCAGGGTGATCTATAAGAATTTACCTGTATCCGGAGCTTTGATTCAGGCATGGTCATCAGGATCGGGAATCTGGGCTGAAACAGAAAGCACATCTGAAGATACAGATCATAATTTTATCCTCAGTGGGCTGCCATCGGGTACTTATGAAATAACTGTTCTTGCTGAAGGATTTGCAATTAAAAAGATGAATTATATTGGGATCAATAACACGATTGAGAATGTCACCATTGAATTACAACGTCCTGAAAATCAGATTGTTGGCACAGTATATGGTCTGGAAACAGGCAATCATGTTCAGATCAGTGCCTGGTCGCAATCAATACAGGATGGAGATATGATTCATTTACAGGGGAATGGACATCCCATGAATTATACGCTGACAGGCCTGGAACCAGCACCTGACTATCGGGTGGAATTGTGGTCAATGGATTACCCATACCAGGTCTATCCGGGAGGTTCAAATTACAGTGATGCTCAAAATGTTTCTGTAAATGGTACGACAAAAAATATTGATTTTCACTTACAAGCAGAAGAAGCTGGCGGCATATTCGGCACAATTACACCCTGGTCAGGTATTGAAAGTGGAGAGGTTGTATTTGTGGATGCTGTTTCCCAAAGTCTGGGAGCTGCGAAAAATGTACGATTGTTTTTTAATTCTTCAGATCCGATTTCTTATGCTCTTGAAGGCCTACCATTTGGCACTGACTATATTGTGACTGTATGGTCTCTAGCCGCGCCCATGATTTTTTATACGCAAACTTATCTGGCAGACCATGCACTGATGGTAACAGTGCCAGCATCAAACATTGATTTTTCATTAAATCAAGGAATGCAGATATCTGGCAATCTATACAAATTGACTAATCAACCCATAGCAGGGGCACTGGTTTCAGCAGAATCAAGAACATTGAAAGTATATCGCTCTTCGCAAGCATCAAAGGATGGTTCATATATTATAAAAGGTTTGCCACCTTCAAATGACTATCTAGTCAGTGCATCAATAGCTGATATGCCGACGATTTATTTTCAAACTTCAAATCAAAGTACAGTGAATGTCAAATACTCAAAGCATGTTGATGTCACCGAATCAAACGCATCAGCAATTAATATGCATCTGCCACCAGGTGAATCTATTTGTGGATTTGTCGTGGACCCCGATGGCCGTGCTATCCAGTTTGCCTGGATTAGTGCCAGATCAGAGATTACAGGTGCTGAAAATGATACATTTTCTGATATTCATGGCAATTTTTGTTTGAATGGTCTTCCTGAAGCCATTGATTACCAATTGACAATCAAACCTGCATTGCCCTATGTGGATACGATTCGCAAGATGATTGCTACAGACACAAACAGCCTTAAATGTATTGTAGAAAAGGGATTTGAAATCTGGGGTCATATTCAAGACCAGATCGGTTCAGCCATACCCCACACAGATATTTCTGTGTGGTCTTCATCCAAAGATTTTCATGCACAAACAAAAAGTAATTCCACTGGAAATTACACGATCATGGGTGTGCCTCAGGCAACAGACATGTATATGCTCGCAAATCCACCAGGCAATCAGGCCATTTCAACTTTTACAGATGGCCCATTTGCAGTAAACCAGCGCCTGGAAAAAAATTTGATTTTAGGCCCGGCAATAACGATCAAAGGACAGGTAAAGTCAAAAGATACAGGGACTCCAATACAAAGTGCAAGAATCAACATATATGCAGATTCTATTCATACAGATGCCCAAACTGAAACTGCCAGCGATGGTTCATTTTTATTGAATCATTTGCCTGAAGCAGATGATTATCGGCTGACAATCAGGCATCCGGACTATGCCACACAAACAATTCCTTTTGTTGATGCCATTCAGGATTTGCAAATATTTCTTCAACAAGGTGGGGCAATTACTGGACAGATTCAGGATGAATATGGTTCGTGTTTATCTGATGTACTTATTTCAATTCAATCGGATAACAATAGTATTAAGGATACAGTAAGGTCAGATAATTCTGGTCAGTTTGTTTTCAATGGTTTACCATTGAATGATCACTTATATACCTTGTCTGCAGAACAAGAAAACTTTGCCCCATCAATTCTGAGCGCACAGACTGTTGGCAAATTTGTTTCTCTTATTATGGTTTCTGACACTGGAACGATTCAAGGACGAATAACTGACAATCAAATGCAACTGCCGCCAGAAAAGTCAATCATCAGCGTTCGAATTTTTGATAAAGGGGAGAATTTTGTCCAAAGAGTCAATGTGGATGCCAATGGCGCGTTTGTATTTCGAGGATTGAATATTCAAAATAGTTATGCAATAAAATGCTCGGTGAGCGCAGGTTTGATTGATCGTGTGCAATGGGTTGGTGAACAGGGAACAGGTGTGTTGGCATATTCTGATGCGGTATTTTTCAAAGTTGGGTCGGATCTTGAAGTGATTTTGATTGGTAGCTGGCAATGATTTTTCTAGCGATTTTCTTTGTTGATTTCTGGAAAATTCAACCACCCCAATCGTTTTAATGAACGATAGGCATACATCTGAATATACCAATGAGAGCAGTCTTTCATAAAATTGATAATAGGAAGAATTAGTTCTTGATCGCGATATCGCCCCAAAGCGTAAAGGGCCTGACAGACCACATTAACATTGGAATCTGAAAGATGTTTATAAAAAATATCCTTGTTTATTGCAAATTTCGAATCAGAAAGATAGCGTATTAACCAATATTTTAAAACAGGTTGATCGGTTTGATTGAGCCATTTTAAAGCCAACTGATAATTCTTTCTTTTAATAGGAAAATGATTGGATTTCAATAATGCCACAGCTTGCCGACTATCCAATTTTTGGTATGACTGCTCAAACTGATTTTGCCAGTTAATTTGTGTGATGTTTTCAGAAATAACTGGCGGCATTTGCAGGATAATCAGCCCCATCCATATGCACATTAATCCCACAACCAAAAACTGAGATAAAACCGCAGGAATTCTTATCAAACAAAATAAAAAAAACAGGCTTCTCATGACGATCATATATGATAATATGGGCGCACTGACAATCAATGATAATAAAATGCACATGCGAAAAAAATCATTAACATCTGCCTGCTCTGAAAAATTGGAGAATACTGATTTTGTCTTTCGCAAAAAATCCATGACATCGGTCTGAACAACAGTTCTGTCTTTTATTTGCAAGCATAATGTGGGCGGATTAATTTTCAATATAACATCCGCCTTATTTTTATCAGATACTGGCAGGTAATCATACTGAATACATTTTCTTTTTATGACTTTAATATAGCGTTTTGAATCATCTGTTTCTGGTTCAATATAACAGGTTTTTTGCTGTTTCAATGCAAATGGTTTAATTATTTCCCCTGGAAATAGTGTATATTGATAATACAAATCATTCAATCGCATCCCCAGATTATTGGATAATAGTAAGTGGTCTCTTATTGAAATAAACGAAACTGATCGTCCAGCGCTAATACCAGTAATAATTATGAACAAAATTGGCAAACACCAGAATAGTTTTGGGCCAGGGATAGAACGTGTTGAACTTTTTGGATAAAATGCAGTAATGACAGCGAGTAATGGCAGCATAATTAATAAATACAAGGAAAAGACACTCCATCCATTGATGTTGGCAAAATAAACTGCAATTATCCATTGTAAAATCATAATAAACAAAAAAATCTTATTTTTTTGGCTTTTTTTTATCCAGAACCATGACACAAAGAGAGTAAAACCAATAATGCCCAGACCAATGGTTCCGGTAAAGAACAATCCGCCAATAAAAGCGGCGTCCAGGGATTGTAATTGCGGCAAAACGTGTATGTTGGGAACAATAAAGTAGCCTTGGGTTTGTAAATAAATCATTTGATCTGCCAGTTTCATATTTGCCATATACACATGGTATGTGGCGATTATCTGACTGATACACAACCCAAGAAAGGTTATTATATATAATTGAAAAATAGTCATGGGCATATTTTATGATCATTCAACCTTGATTTTTCTTGGCATAATAACGATAAGGACTCTGCCTGGGAACATAGTTTGGGCGGCCCTGCCGCGCCCTGCCGCCTATAAAACGTTCCCAGGCAGAGCATTGGAACGAGCGATACTGTCAATTTTCTAAAAAAATTGAACATCGTGTAATATAATACAATTTATTATGGTGTTAAAACCTTTTTAATATCTATGGCTCATAATCTCTTATTTTGTCAAGGATTAAATCAAAAATTGCTGTTGCCCCAAACCTTTAATAATTTTTGGCAATTCAAATAAGTCGGCGGACGAAGTTGCTCATAAATATCACATAATTTGCTCAGATAAATTCCTCGGGCGCATTCCCAAAAAGTCGGAAATTTGGTTTCTTAGCCCTGAAAGGGCGGCAACATACCAGCCCAGGGCAACGCCCTAGGTAGATGATAGCCTTGGTTTTAGCCCTGAAAGGGCGCTACATATGCAAACAATAAAAGAAAAGAATGTAACGCCCTTTCAGGGCTACATCGTTGGTTAATTTTTACCCAGGGCGTTGCCCCATTGCCGTCAGGTTAAGCGCAAACTCGCTCCGGTGCTCGTTCCCAGGCTCTGCCTGGGAACGTTTTCCGAGGTGGCTCTGCCGGCTCTGCCACCTACGAACTGAACAGGCGGCAGAGCCGCCAAGAACACGTTCCCAGGCAGAGCCTGGGAACGAGCACCGG
>Ga0272440_1001721_pt1 | contig 17625 bp, 11 predicted proteins | sample SSMMMBAug17_FD_192440 | JGI IMG/M metagenome (GOLD analysis project Ga0272440, IMG submission 192440) | Marine sediment archaeal communities from Little Sippewissett salt marsh, Falmouth, MA, United States - SSM-MMB-Aug17 | ecosystem: Environmental > Aquatic > Marine > Wetlands > Sediment ...
AAAAAATTTTTTGCCCTTTCTCTGCTTGGACACGCACTGCCGTGCGTCTCTACATAAGACAAATCGTACAAAAAAAGTGTTAACTGGAATATGAAGGATGCCGATTATTCTCTGATTGGAGAGGTTACAAACAGAAAAGCAAAGTTTTCTGCAAAAGAGGCAAAGGTATTTTTAGCAAAAGCGTTGGAAGTCCAACAACTGGAGAATGTCAGCAAGGCATTATTTTTTGTTTTTTCGTCGGGAGGCTTTTTTTAAAATACCATTCAATTCTTAAAAGAGAACAAGGTTGCCTGGAATGATGATAAAAAGTTTTTGGAATTATAAGGAATGCTCGAAAAATAAGTTTCCAGGGTCTGTCTAATAGAAATATAAGCCCTGAACAAACGTTGAAAACGCTTAGTAACTTGAAAATCAAGTATAACCAATTTTGCCCAAAACAAAATGACTGACTATTTGGGAATGCTCCCAATTCTTTTATCAAAAACAAGTATGATCGTACATATATGTTTTTTCCAAACGAGTGATGAGGGGTTCCATGTTAGACAGTACTTGTCATCTTGAATTGGAAAAACAAAAGTTTTACGATCATACAAAAAAATGGAGAGATATTAATGAAAAATAATTACAAAAAAAATGCATTAAAACAGCAATGTTTGAAAGACTACAATATTGCAGAACATGATTTTGATTTTTTGCTGAATTCTATGCCGGATTTGCAAGACGTAAGAAGATTAAAACGTTATTTACGAAGGCGAGAATTAGGAGAACCCCTTCAATATATTTTGGGATATCTCATTTTTAGAAATGAAAAATATTTCGTTGATAAGCGTGTGTATGTTACTGACAAAGAAGCGTCCAATTTAGTTGATGAAATTGTAAAACTGGTTTCTAATAAGAATTTCAGTCACAGAGCGCCAGTAATCGTTGAATTTGGTGTTGGATGTGGGGCGCTTTCTATTTCAGTCAAAAAAGAGCTTCCACAAGCAAGGGTCATTGGTTTGGATTTAGATTCTGATGCCATATCTGTTGCGTATAAAAATGTTCGAAATCATCATGTAGACGTTATGCTGATTGAAAGTGATATCTTTTCTGATTATCCCAATGAAATTGAGCCTGATCTGATCTTTGCAGACCCACCCTGGGGAGATGAAGATTCAAACTATGATGAACAAAGAGATGCGAGCTTTTATCATGCCATGCCTTGCCTTTCAGCATTTCCAGTTGGTGGCATTGTTGCCGTGCATGAAATCATCCTTAAAGAGATCAAAAAAATGGGATGGACCAGTGATATCGTAATGAATATGGGGGTGATTGAATCAAAACATATCAAAGCGCTATGTGACTTAACAGCCTGGTTTGATGTTAAGCAGGTTAATGAGGTTTCCATTTTGCATTGTAAAATGAACGAATAAAAATTTTGAAAATATTGTCCCCCTTTTATTTAAGTTATCACTTGTTTTTTTATTTGATTCAAGATTACACGGCATATGATTGAGCATTGATCAAGGTATGCCGTGTATCTAAATAACATAAACCGAAATACCACCTTCGTTTTATTGGTTGGGCTCGTTATTTTTGCAATTTTCTAAATAGTTCTTGACGGTATAAATTTGAAAATGTTATTACTGATAAATTAATACACAAATTTTATTTCTCGCTTTAGAGATTAATATAAATCGCTAATGACTATTTTTCATGTATCAGCACATACCAATATGCGAATGGTGGATAAGAATATATGTATAAAATACTCAGTACATTTTTTAAAATTCATAAAGGTGAAGAATTAATTATATGTAAGTTTGTGCTCTTATTTATGTTATTGCAAGCTGGCTTATCTATAGGAATTACAACTTCAGACAGTCTTTTCTTACTCAATATTGGTGTGAATAAGCTTCCTGTCATATATGTTCTTATGCCGCTTTTAATGATTGGCTATATCAGTATTTATTCGTTTGTCACCTCAAAAATAGCGCATAATAAAGTTTTTGAATACGTAATAATTATTCTGTTTTTTGGCGGTTTAGTGATTTATGCCTTACTCACACTTTTTCGTGGTACACTCATATTTAATTATCTCCTTTATTTTGTTAAGTTTTATTCATCATTATGGTTTATTGCAATCTATTCCATTGTATGGAGTTATACCTATAAATATTTTGATATTCAGGATGGCAAGCGGCTTTTTGCATTTTTTACTGGTGGAAGTGCGATAGGCGCTATTCTCGGCGGTTTTTTAATTAATATTCTGACGAATTTCATTGATGTTACCAATCTTTTTGTTGTTTGGTCTTTTATTTCTTTATTAACTTATCCTGTTTTGAAATGGATATTACAAACTGAAAAAACGATTGATATTATAAATATTGAAGAAGTGGAAGACGTCAGTTTTAAGGATCAAATTTTCAGCACCGCTTCAGTGATCAGTCAATCAAAGTATGTTAGAATCGTGTTGTGTGTTTTAATCGTTGCTCAGGTATTGACAAATATATGTGAATTTCAATATATGGATATCTTTTCTAAAAACTCCAGTGAAAAAGAACTTGCCAATCTTTTTGCTAAATTATTTATTACAATCAATTGTTTTAATTTTATCATCAGCTTATTTGTATTTAATCGTCTGGCCCTGAGATTGGGTGTCAGAAATATCGCACTGATGCAACCAGTTATTTATTCATTCGCTTTTACTTACCTTTTTATCAAATATGATTATTATGCCGCTTTATTTGGTTTTTTTGCATATCAAGGATTTATGGTTGCAATTGATTATGACAATACAAATCTTTTATTTAATGCACTACCTGCTGAATCCCAAGAAAATACAAGAGTTTTTGTTGAAGGCCTGGCTGAACCATTGGCAACCGCACTAGCTGGAGGGTTTTTATTATTTTTTGGAACATCAATGAAGGCTTCCAGTATATCATTGGTTGGATTGTGTTTAGCATTGTTATATCTGATATTGGTAATGATTTTGCGTAATGAATACATGGCAGCGATGATTACAAATCTAAAGAAAAGCTGGCTTGACTTTTCAAAAAACCCAAATGAAGTTATTTCGAAATTAAATAATGATGAAATAAAATACTTAGAGAAAATAGGCGCAGATGGCAATGGTAACGAATCGTATATTGCATTGAAAATTTTATGGCTTCACGATAAAAAAGTAACGATAACAACATTTTTCCAGTTTTCCGAAAGAACTTCATATAAACAAAGATTAAGTCTGATTCCTGTTTTTTCCCAAATGATCAAAGAGTCTGATACTGATTTATTTCGTTTAATAATGGAATGGATTGAAAAGAATAATAATATCGAAAATATCGGCTATGAATTTATTGAAGAAATACTTGCAAATGATATTCCTCAGCCCAAATTTTATAACTTAGCCTATTCACCTGATCCAAATCAAATCGCACTGGGAGCAATCGCATTATGGAATAGCTGGGAACCGGAAAAACGATCTGAAGCAACAAAAATAATCGAAACCTTATTAAAGAAAAATGATGACTTTTTGAATGCATCAATTGTTGCAATCGGTCGGACGAAAGTTGAATTATATGCGCACTATATTGCTCAATACCTCAAGAATTCAAATCCAAAAATCAGAAAAAGTTCCATCAAATCAATTTGTCAATTGGTTAATGTTAATTCAAAACGAATTATCCCACATATTCTTGAAATGATTCAGAAAGAAGACTCCTATGACAGGATGATGGGAATGGATGCGTTAATCAAAATCGCAAACTCTGTTTGCATTCCACCTTTAATGGATATCGCCCATTATTTTACGCCTATTGAACGAAGAAAAGCAGAACAAGTTATTCTCAGTATCGGATTAAAAGGGGTTCCGATGGCTGTCTATATCATTAAATCTAAGAATTGTACGCATAAAGGTAAATCAATTGCGGCAAGAGCTTTATCTCGTATGGCTTTTCCACAATTCGAGCTATTGTCTGCATCAATAATCGTACCGGAATTAAAGGATGCATATCGATATTTATACTACTACTCTGTTCTTAATCAAGAAGAATCAACCCCAGGGCTTGAAGTATTAAAAAAATTCTACTTGGATATTCAAAGAACAATTGTAGAATATGTACTCGAGTTATTGACCCTGGGCGGTAAGTTACCCGATTATGAACTGGTAAGTGCTTCTCTACGATCCAAGTCAACAAAGGAGCGAGGAAACGCCATTGAAACTATAGAACAAGGCGTCCCCAGAGACATATTTAACTTGATTCTGCCACTTATTGATTCAAGAACCACTGAACAAATCGTCACATTTTTTACAAAGCATTATACAATTCATACAATGACCAGTGAAGAAATTGTCATTGAATCAATTAACAGCAACAACCCCCTTGAATGCACAACAGGCGCTCAAATTCTTAGTGATAAAGACTTTACAAAATATCAAGGTATTATTCGAAATAAAATGAGAGAAACACGTTCAACCTTGTTTAAAAAAACAGCTTTAGTTTTATTGGGAATTAATAAAACCACAGAACGATTTAATTTTAAAGATAGAATATTTCATTTACTTAATTCCAGCTTATTTAAAAGTTTTGGTGTACAGGCGTTAGAATTAATTGCAAGAAATCTCGTTGAAAAGGATTTTCCATCAGGAGACTATATATATAAAGCTGGTGAAAAAGCAAATCATCTATATTGTATTACTTCGGGAGAAGCAAAGTCAACAGATAACACCTCTTATTATAAGGGAGATGTATTTGGTAAAGACTGTTTATTAAATAAGCATTATTTAACAGATATGATTTCGGAAAACATGTCGGCATTAATCGTTCCAAAGGAAACACTGATTAAAAATGCAGAAATCTATCCCAAAACAGCCTTGATAATGTATGAATTTTTTCGAAAATCAATATATGAATAACATTATTACGATTTATGGTATAAAAAAATGAAAAAAACATTAAATATATCCCTAAACTATTTAATCATTTTATTATTGATCCCATCTATTATCATCACATTAATCGTTATCGCAAACTTCACTTACAATAGTTTATATTCAACAATATTAAAAGGGTTTGACAAAAAATTATTTGCAATCAGCACTGTTACAGCCGCATTTATTGATGGAGATGAACATGATCGCATTCTCGCTATAAAAAAATTAAATTCAATAAACTACGATAATATTCGAAAAAAAATATATGCGTTGAATACAAAAAATGAGATTCTTACAATTGACGAGACCAATGGAGCCGCTTTTAATGGTCCAAAAATCAAATTTTCTGATATTCAAATTAAAGAAATCGCTTTTAATCCGAATAATAATCTGCTTTATGCAATGGATAATCGGAAACATGCATTAATATGTATTGAACCGCAATCAGGAAAAACTGCTATTATCAATCAATTTCCAATTATTTGTGATGCAATCATCTATTCCAATAAACAGAATAAACTCATTGCTTCTGGAAGATACGTTTCTGACCTTAATTCTACAAATGACTTACTCAGTATCAGTCTGAACTCAGGAGATATAAAACACCTGGGCTCATTAAAGTCTTACAATCTGGATACCTTGTGTATAAATGATGATGCCAGTATCCTATATGGCATTGATAATCATTTTAAGAAATTAATAAAAATAAGCTTTACCCGAGCTGATATTGTTATTGAGGAACAGGCCACTTTGAAATTTAAATCAACGAACAAAGATATTGATCAACCCATAAAAGATATCACTTATAATAAACATACCGATCAGATACTTGGCCTTACTGACAGATTGGTATCAATTGATATTAAAACCGGCATCGTTGATGATAAAAGATTTGTAAAAGGCTTTCGCAATGAAATGGGAACGCTTTTTTTAAAGTATGTTCACCCAATGAGACAAATTCGAGAAAAACTTGGACTGACCTTTGTTTACACAATGAAGCTAACAGACACACCTGATCTTGATTATGAGTATAACTTTTTAAAACAAAAAAAAGTAGGTTATAATCAAGCAACACAAATCGTTTATGTCATAGATTCAAATGTTGATGAAAATCATACAGCCATTGGTTATGCTGATACCACGCCAGCTGATAAACACATACGTGATGTTCTCTTTAAAGGGAGTGTCCATCTTTCAAAAATAAAAGATTGGGATGAATGGGGTCTTATCAAATCTGGATTTGCAGCAATTAAAAATTCAAAACAAGAAATTAAGGCGATTGCAGGGGCTGATATTAATGTATCCATTATAACCGATAAAACACGTATTGCAATGTTAAAAGTAACATTTGTCGCTATCATCGCATTACTTTTGGTCACATATATATCACTTCTTATATCCAAAAAAATTATTTCACCGATCCAGCAGCTTAAAGAGATTGCACTTGGGATAGCAGCCGGACATTATGGCAAGCATATAAAAATTGATAAACCACTTGAATTGGCAGACCTTTCAAAGTCGTTTAACTTGATGAGTGATTCACTGGAACAAACCCATGAAAATATTGAGCAAACAAATCTGCAACATGAAAAAAATCGAAAACAAAAGGAAATGATCAGATCTTTACGCGAAAAAATTGAAGATGAATATGATGATATATCAATTACCGATATCGCAAAGCATGGTACGCGTGGCTATGGGTGGACACGATGGAATCATATCGTTTTGGCATGGATCACTAAAAGCACAAATTATGATGAAGATATCAGGCGATCATCAATCATTTCGTTGGTACTTAAGAAATATATTGAATTATATTCAGGAGATTGGGATAAAATTGCGCATGAATTAGAAAACCTGTTTTGTGATTCTGTGCAGGCATACTTTTGTATTGACCTGAACAAACTTACAGTTCGTTCGTTGTTACGAAATCAATTTAATTTGTGTGTCATTCATGAAAATGGTATTCAGATAGACGATTTGAAGCGCGAAAACGTACTAGAAAAAGATACAATCGTATGGATCGTCAACGATTTAAACATCGACGAATTCAAACATGATTCAAATATTCCGTTGCATATTGATGAAACAAAAAAATTCTTATTTCACAAGATTCAATATATGGATAAGTTTAATACAGCCAGTCTTTTAATGAAAATTAAATCCGAAAGAGATCATTTGATATGAATATAACAGAAAAAATATTTGCTTTGAATCAAATAGAAATATTTAATAGTCTTCAGTATTCTGAATTAATACTGATTGCAGAAGTCACATCCGAACATTATTATCCTCCTGAAACAATCATTGTTCATTCAGGAACAATTCTACAAAAATTATATATTGTTGTTGATGGCAAAGTGATGCATGATAAACATCAAAATCCAATTCCAATATTCGGTGTTGGCTCTCTTATTCTTGAAGAGGAAATTCCTTATGATTTAATAGCAGATAAAGCGCTTGGTGCTAAAGTGCTGAGTATTTCTAAAGGACATTTTTTTACGATCATTAATGAATGTCCAAATATTGTTATCAATTTTTTAAAAATTAATGCCTTATAAACGTTTCGTTAAGTATTGATTGAGATAAATTTATGAAAATTCAAACGCAAAATGCAATAACAATTTTACCCATTTTTTTAGTACTGGCGATAATCAGTAGTGGGTTATTGTTCATAACTGAACGTCAGGAAATATATTGGGGATTAAATGAGGAAGCATCGTCGCTTGCTGTTTCTATTGCTGAATTTTTAAATGGAAAAGAGTTGAATGATATTCGTACTCAAGAAGAATCAATTCAATCTATTATTCATTGGAACCAGGCAAAACGAATTAAGATTTTTTCTTATCAATCAGAAAAAATATCATTATTTGCAGCCTATGGCGATGACACTTATGACTACCATTCTGAAACCAGTGACAACACAAATAAACTTACCTTACAGCATTATACTTTTGATAAATATGTGATAAAAAATATAATAGCTAAAGGCTTAATGATTTCCGATTTAATGGAGTTGCCATCATCAAACTTTTGTATATGCGCTTATGTTCCGCTTTATTCCATCTCACAACAGGTCTCTGGTATTCTTGAAGTAACCATTGATGCACATGAAATTAAAACTCGAACCAAAGAGCTATTGATGAGTTCAATAAAAATAACGATTGGTATTTTATTATTTGGCTTTATCATCGTATCTATCATATCAAAACAAATCACAAGTAGTATTGTATTGCTTAACAAAGCGACATCTATTATCAGTAGTGGAAACTATGAATATGAGATTACACAAAAAGGTACTTTAAATATTCAGGAAGTTAATGATTTATCAAATACGTTCAATACAATGAGTTCAGTATTAAGGGAATTCTCGTCACAATCAAAACAGGAGTTGATAGAAGCAGAACAGTTTAGAACATCTTATGATCTTGCCAGTAATTATCTTGAAAAATATTCTCCCCCAATAAATGTCACCCTGGGCGGATATAAAACACTCATTTATCGATATGGTGACAATATCACAAGTGATTTTTTTGATACCTTAACAAGTGAATCTTCATATTACGTCATTATCGGAAAAACGAAATATGGAAATTCATTAAATGACCTGACGCATGCTGCTTCTGCCTTGTCATTGATTAAAGAAAAATTAACAATTCGTTCGCCAAAAGAAACGCTTCAAATTGTGCCACAACTGTTTGAAATTGAACGTTGCTATATTTTTCAATGGAGCGAAACATCGCAAAACATCGAGATGACTAAATATAGTGATGAATCAATTCATTCATTTGTTTATCAACCTGACGAAAAGAATCCAATCGTTATATCTACGACAAGTATAGAAATGGAAGAAAAACTTCAATTATATGTTAAAAGGTTTTATGATATTAACGATGATGAACTGATTAAAGAATTATTTTTTCTTGTTGAAGAAGATGATAATGGAATTATGTGTATAATAAAAAAATGAAATTGATTTGTTTTTCGTTCAAAAGAACAACAAGAAAGGAGTTTGAATTGCAAAGAAAATTTATTCTTATTACATTTTATCTTATTTTATTTGTAACAGGTATCGTTCAAATCTCAGGAGCGCTACCAGTTATAACACGATACCAGGGACATTTGGAACAGCCAGAAGGATCTCCAGTGAATGGACGTTTTCAAACAACATTTAAGCTCTATTCTGAAAGCATTGGAAACTATCCTGTATGGAAAGAAGTTCATGAACAGGTTGCATTCAATAAAGGACGATTTGGCGTTGTTTTAGGTAAACAAAACCCTATTTCTTCTAAAATTCTAGATCATGATTGTTATCTTGGAATCACACTTGAAAATGGTCAAGAAATTCATCCAAGACAAAAATTATCAGGAGCTGTTGTTTTGTTTCAGTCCGTCTCATTGGAATCCATGATAGATGCATTTGTTCATGACTCTAAAACTGCAAATAAATCTGTAACATCTGAAAGTATTCGCAATGGTTCTATTAACGAATCTAAATTGGCAGATAATTCTGTCACCTCTCAAAAAATAAAAAATGGTTCCATAATTGAATCCAAATTGGCAGATAATTCTATAACAACAAATAAAGTGAGTAATGGATCAATTGTTGAATCTAAAATAGCGGATAATGCGGTCACATCAAACAAAGTCTTCAATGGATCAATTTCGCAATCAAAATTGTCAAAAAATGCAGTAACAACTGAGAAAATCGCCAATGGCGCAGTTTTTGAATCAAAGTTAGCAAAAAATGCAGTGACAACTGAAAAAATTACCAATGGTGCAGTTATCGAATCAAAATTAGCAAAAAATGCAGTGACAACTGAGAAAATCGCCAATGGCGCAGTTATCGAATCACTGTTAGCAAAAAATTCAGTGACAACTGAGAAAATCGCCAATGGCTCAGTTATCGAATCAAAGTTAGCAAAAAATTCAGTGACAACTGAAAAAATCGCCAAAGGTGCAGTTATCGAATCAAAGTTAGCAAAAAATGCAGTAACAACTGAGAAAATCACCGATGGAGCAATTACGAACTGTAAATTAGCTCACGATGCTATATCTGCCGATAAAATAAAAAAAGGAGAAATTCTTAAAAATATTAAATCAAACGATGGAGAAGGTTCAGGCGTTGACGCAGACTTGTTTGATGGAAAAGACTCTGAAGCGTTTCTGCTAAAAAATGATATCTTAAACAATAAACAATTTGGGTTTGGAATACAAAATCCTTTGGCAGAATTGCATGTGAATGGAGAGGCTCAATTTAATCATCACATCAATGTAAGTGGCGGCATTAAACTCGGAATGGTGAACCCATGTGATGATTACAATGAGGGCATGATTCGTTATAACGCAAAAGAAAAACTGATGGAATTTTGTAATGGTATACAATGGGTTTTTATCGATCATAAAAAACAATCAACAATTGCTCAGCCTAAAAAAATTACCAATATGCTGCAAATGACGTTTATTAGAATAAAGATCAATGACACAGAAAACAATCATAAAATATTCTATATGCAAACAACAGAAACGACACAAGAACAATGGGTTGCTGTTATGGGCACGAATCCCTCTACGTTTAAATGCCCCAAAAATTGTCCGGTAGAAAATGTATCATGGAATGATATTCAGATATTCATCAGTAAAATCAATCAAAATGAAAAGGTTTGGAGATATCGTCTGCCATCTGAAAATGAATGGATTTATGCTGCCAGTTCAGGAAGTTTAAAAGAAGTGAATCAGTATCGTATGCTTACGAATGTAAAAACGATATGCACAAAAGATCCTTTTCTTGACAGGTTTGCCTGGTATTGTGCGAATTCCAATAACGCGACGAAACCGGTTGCTACAAAAAAACCAAATGACTGGATGCTATATGACATGCAAGGTAATGTAATGGAATGGTGTTCAAATTCTTTTACAAACAAGGAACTTAATTCATTAATCAATGATTCATATAAATTGATTAAAGGCGGATCCTGGGCTTATGATTCAAAAGGTCTTGATCTTAATGCCAGATCATGGCTAAAGCCAGATCATCAAGACAGCAATATTGGTTTTCGTCTTGTGATGGAATTGAAAACAAACTGAGGGCACATATCTTCTAATATTTATATTGTTTTATGCAGCAAGATAGATCGTGAAAAAATAAATGCAAAATTTCTTTACTTTAGTTTTTAATATCAATAAAGATGAGACACAAATTGTATTTAAATTTGTGTCATTGTTTTTATTATTGCAGGCAGGCTTATCTATTGGCGTTGCTACAGCTGACAGCTTGTTTTTGTTAAATGTCGGGGTCAATAAATTACCTGTCATATATATCTTACTCCCCTTTGTTACCCTTTGCTATATTCCATTCTATTCATATTTGTCTGCTAAGTATGGTCAAAAACGTATTTTTGAATATATTATTTTAAGCAAAGTCATTGGCGGAGTATTGTTCTTAGTTCTTTTGACATTTTTTAAAAGTACTTTTGCTTATCATTTAATCTTATATTTTTTTAAAATGTACACAACACTTTGGTGTTTTATTCTTTATTCAATTTTATGGAGTTATACCTATAATTATTTTGATATACTTGATGGTAAAAGACTTTTTGCTTTATTTTCTGGTGGCAGTGCGATTGGTGCAATTGCGGCTGGCTTTGCAATCAATTTTCTAACGAAATTTACCAGTGTTACAAATCTTTTGTTGGCATGGTCTTTACTCGCACTTATTGCCTATCCTGTTTTAAAATGGATAATCAAAACTGAAAAAGAAATTGATGTTGCTAATGTTGATGAGAATGAAACGATTAGGTTTAAAGATCAAATATTAACAATTATTTCAACTGTAAAAAGTTCATCTTTTGTTGTGATTGTCATTTTGGTGCTTTTCATCACTCAGGTACTGACAAATATCTGTGAATTTCAATACATGGATATTTTTTCTAAAAATACCAGTGAAACTGAGTTAGCAAATCTTTTTGGAAAATTGTACATTTTTATTAATGGGTTCAATTTCACAGTCAGTCTATTTATATTTAATCGTATCGCAATACAATTAGGTGTAAGAAATCTAGCGATATTTCAACCGGTTATCTATTCAATTGCATTTACTTTACTGTTTATGCGTTATGATTTTTATGCGGCTTTATTTGGATTCATCGCATATCAAGGCTTTTATATTTCTATCGACTATGACAATACCAATCTTTTATTAAATGCATTACCATCAAAAACCCAGGAGCAAACCAGGCTTTTTATTGAAGGGATTACAGTCCCTTTTGCCACTGCATTTGCTGGCGTATTTTTACTATTTTCGAATGTGCTGAAGCCTTCAAATATATCGCTCATTGGTATTTTTTGCGCCTTGCTTTATTTAGTTTTGGTGTTGATATTGCGTGATGAATATATTACAGCGATGATATCGAATCTCAAAAATAGCTGGCTGGACTTTTCCAGGAACTACAAAGATATACTTCATAAATTAAGTGATAAACAAATTAACTATCTAAAAAATATTGGCGCTTCAGGTAAAGAAAATGATGCCTTAATTGCGATTCGAATTTTATGGATTGAAAATAAAGCAGATGCATTAAACGCATTTATGAAATTTATCAGCAGAGCATCATATCAAGGCAAACTCTCAACTCTTCCAATATTTTCAACAATGATTACAGAATCAGACTCTAAATTATTTCGAGATATTATTAAATGGATAGAACAGGATTCTTTAGATATTGGAACAGAATTAATTGAAGAAATCGTTGTTAATGGGATTCCTCAAGCAAAATACTTTAAATTGGCGTCATCTTCAAAGCCAAATGAAATCGCTATTGGTGCAATTGCATTATGGAATAGTTGGAAATCTGAAAGCAAAAAAGAAGCGATTAACATTATACAAAAACTGGCAAAAGGCAATGATGAACATCTCAATGCTGCAATTACAGCAATGGGAAGAACAAAAGACGAACTATATACCTCTTTTATTGTACAATATCTGGATCATTCGAATCCAATTATCAGAAAAACGTCTTTAAAAGCAATCTGTCGGTTGATCAATAAAAATTCAATCAGATTAATCCCGCCAATTCTGGAAAGAATTCAAAATGGAGATTCTGAAGATCGCATGATGGGAATGGATGCTTTAGCCAAAATTGGAAATTCCAACTTTATATCTCCCTTGTTATTACACGCACATTATTATACGTCTTATGAATGTCGGAAAGCTGAGCAGGTTATCCATAGTTTAGGTTTAAAAAGTGTCCCTTTTGTAATCCATATTATACGCTCTCATTATTATTCTTACAAAGGGAGGTCCATTGCTGCCAGAGTGCTTTCTCGTATCGCATTTCCACAATTTGAAATGCTGTCTTCAGAAATGATTATTCCAGAATTAACAAATGCATATCAATTTTTATACTATTACGCAACGCTTGCTCAAGAACCAACAACTCCCGAACTTGAAGTTTTAAAAAAGTTCTACCTGGATATTCACAGCACGATTGTTGAGTATGTATTAGAGCAACTCACTCTAGGTGGTAAATTGCCAGATTATGAATTGGTGAATGCGTCTCTTCATTCCAAGTCTGCAAAAGAAAGAGGGAATGCCATTGAAACAATTGAACAGGGTGTTAGCAGAAAAATTTTTAAACTGATATTACCACTCATTGATGCCAGACCCATTGATGATCGAATTAAGTTTTATTTGGATAATTTTTCAGTCAAGAATTTGAATCTGGAAGAAATTGTTGTCAAATCTCTTGAAAGTAATATACCGATTGAATGTACCGCAGCCGCACAAATTCTTTGGACAAAAGATCAGGATAAATATCAACCCATTTTAAGAAATAAAATGAGAAATAGCCATTCACCTTTATTTAGAAACGCCATACTACGTCTTTTTGCTGTGAAACCAAATGCCAATAAAATGAATATCATTGAAAGAATTTATCATTTATCAAACTCAAACCTATTTAAGACTTTTGGAATACAGGCGCTAGAAATGATCGCAGAAAGTGCGGCGGAAATACATTTTCCATCAGGACACTATATATATAAAGCGAGTCATGAAGCCAAAAACTTATATTGTATTACATCTGGAAAAGTTAAATCATCCAAAAATGATCTGTTTACAACAGGCGATCTTTTTGGGGAAGATTGTTTATCAGGCACCTGCTATAAACATGATATGATATCAGAAAATGCGTCTGTATTAGTCATATCAAATAAAATTTTAATAAAAAATGCTGAAATTTACCCTCGAACAGCCTTGATGATTTATGAAATTTTTCGAAAATGTTGAATCAACCATTTACTTTGAAAGCATCGTGAGCGACAAACAACTTAGGAAATCACTGATAATAAGTCCCTCATTTAATAAATTGCATTCCTTTTTTTTGAACCAGGATTACGCTGAAAAAGATGAATAAGATGAATTTGTAATAAATTTTAGAAAGATACATTCTTTAATATGCAGAGAGTTTACATTTACAGGATGTAATGATGATGAATGATAAAAATGAAATTTATCCTCCGGTTGAGTTTGAAATCAAACAAACCGATCAGTGTGACCAAAAAGGACGTGGTGTCGTTTGTATCTGCCCCATCTCAGCAGGCCAAGTATATCAATTACAAGGACAAATTGTTCATAAAATTGCTCAGCATACGTTAGAAATAAATCCAACTCGTCACTTTTTGGATACAAAGTTAGCGGGATATATCATGCATTCCTGCGAACCTAACGCACGGTTGAACATGAAAAATCTGACGCTAGAAGTGATTCGTAATATCGCTATTGGTGAATTTTTAACGATTGATTACGCTCATACTGAAAAAAAATTGTTTCGTCAGTTTCCCTGCTCATGCAAAGCAATATCATGTCGTTTCTGGATTAAAGGAAGCGCCGAAGCAATTAGTGCAGAAGGTGCGGTTTATCTGGAAATGCATAACCAGTCTCGCTCTCAAAATAATTGGTGGCAACGAGAAGGCCTGAATTACGTGGCAGCAAGACTCTGTTTTGAAAAACATGTGATTCAAGAAAAAATACACTATTATGAAAGACCGGTCTTTTTATATTTCAGATCAAGAATAGAACGCAATATTGTAAGGTTGGAAACCGCTTTAGAAGGTCTCTCCTATAAAATCTATTATGCATTGAAAGCCAATCGTTTTTTGCCATTGTTGACTTTTTTAAAAGAGAATTTTTCGCTAGGAGTCGATGTTTGTTCACCTGGAGAAATTTTTCATGCGCTGAGTGCTGGATTCTCTCCTAAAGACATTTCTTATACATCTTCAGCATTATCTTCATCAGACTTAAATGTACTTGAAAAAATACCTGGCATAAGCATTAATGCAGACTCATTATCCGCAATTAGACATATTGGAGAACGTCAGTATACCAATAATATTGGACTGCGTCTCAATTTATCTATATCACTGGGATATAATGAAAAATTATGCTATAGTGGCAAATCAGCTTCAAAATTTGGAATTTATTTGGATAATCTCAATGCGGCAATCGATTTATGTAAGAAATTTAAACTAACTGTTCAGCGATTGCATGTCCATAGTGGATGTGGCTATTTAAATTCTTCTATTGCCACTTTTCGAAAAATTGTAGAAAAGATGTTTTCACTTTCTCATGAATTTAGCGAACTGCAAGAAATCAATTTTGGTGGCGGCATGGGAATTCCCTTTCAAGAAGGAGATTTTCCCTTAAAACTTTCAGATTGGGCGGCGCCTTTGCATCAATATTTTCCGAAAGAAAGCGGCATTCAGGTTCAGGTAGAACCTGGCTCATATTTAGTTCAAGATGCCGGTTTGCTTGCATTGCAAGTTGTTGAGGTTGAAGAAAAATCAAAGCGGAGTTTTGTTTATCTAAATGGTGGCTTTAATCTGGCCCCTGAACCTGTATTTTATAACCTTCCCTTTTATCCATTGCCCTGTATCAAGCGTGAAGGTGAGAAAATCAAACAAGTTCTTGTGGGAAATATAAATGAGGCACATGATATCTGGTTTGAAGGAATCCTCCCCATATTGCAAGAAGGAGACTGGGTCGCCTTGATGAATGCAGGCGCCTATGCCAGTTCCATGAGTAGTAACCATTGTTTGCGTGGCGAATTTTATGAAAGGTTGATATAGTGAACCCAAAACTGTTAGAGAATCGAATGATGCATGTGGCTTTTTTGTAGAAAGAATAAATGAAAAAATCTTCACCACATATTTCAATTATCACCCATTCACCTGAAGAAACTGTCAAATTGGGGCAATATCTCGGCAATATGTTAGAACCTGGTAATATTGTTGCTTTAATAGGTGATCTGGGAGCTGGGAAAACATGGTTGTCCCGAGGCATTGGGGATGGCCTGGGGATTTCTGAACAGCATCATGTTCATAGCCCGGCCTTTGACTTAATCCATGAACATCCCGGGCCAACGCCCATGTATCACATGGATTTTTATCGATTGGATGATTTTTCCGCTGAAGATGAAATGTGGGTTTCTGAATATATTCATGCCAATACTGGCGTTTGTGTGATTGAGTGGGCAAATAAGTATATTCTTGATATTCTTGAATATTATTTAATGATACAATTATCACTCATCGAAAACTGTCATACTGAGCGCAAGATTGATTTTTATGCAATTGGTGATCACTATTTGCCAATTCTGAATCAAATTGAAGCTGATTTCAATCAAAGCAAGGAAACAAACAACATATGCTAATCCTGGCCTTAGATATGTCTGGCGATCGGTGTTCAATCGGCATTGGCAACAATAACACTGTGCTTGCGGAATCAAGTACATATGCACGGATGCGTCATCTCCCTCGTGTCATGCCACAGATTGATTATACGTTAAAGCAAGCAGAAAAAACAATCCATGATCTTGATTTGTTATGTGCAGTTTCAGGCCCTGGCTCATGGACAGGTATTCGAATCGCAATTACCATGCTAAAAACACTGGGTCATGTTTTGTCAAAGCCATGTGTTACTGTCAGCAGTTTAGCCGCATTGGCATGTCATATGCGATTTGTTCAGCCGAGGGTTTATCCCATTATTGATGCATCCAGAAAACAGGTTTATTGTGGGGGGTTTGATTGTCAATCCGAAACACCGCACATGATTGAACCGGCATCACTGAAAAAAATAGACGTGTTTTTAGAAAGTATTTCAGAACCTGTTATTCTTCTCGGCGATGCGCTCAATGCCTATCCTGATTTATTTAAAAATGTGCAAGAAAAATCAAATTTTGCAACACATGAATCCCTCAATCGAATCTGGATATCTCATGTTATTGAGATGGGATATCAAACATTTCAGGCCAATGGTCCTGAAGATGTTCATTCATTATCGCCTGTTTATTTGCAAAAAACAGATGCTGAAAGAAATTTCAAAAAGAAATAAGCCGAATGGAATTTAACATAAGATGAACAATACACTAAATTTAACCTTGACAATGATACAGTTTATTGTTTTATTCAATGAAGTATTATAATAATTAAAAAAACATAAATAAAAAATTCGATCAAATGCAGAATTGGAGGCTTTATGAAATACAACATATTGCTAACACAAGAAGAAAATCTTATTAATGCCTTTGTTTTAGGTTTGCCAACATGCAATGTAAAAACGAGTTCACGTAATGAAGCTATTGCATTAATTCGAAAAAATCTTATGTCTGTTTTAAAACAAAGTGAAATAATCCAAATTGAAGTCCCTAATAAGTCCT
>Ga0272440_1001722_pt1 | contig 17625 bp, 9 predicted proteins | sample SSMMMBAug17_FD_192440 | JGI IMG/M metagenome (GOLD analysis project Ga0272440, IMG submission 192440) | Marine sediment archaeal communities from Little Sippewissett salt marsh, Falmouth, MA, United States - SSM-MMB-Aug17 | ecosystem: Environmental > Aquatic > Marine > Wetlands > Sediment ...
CCATTTGTACGACATTCAAGAATTATTGGAGTTTTAGATAATGATCTTGTTTCATTAAAGCCGTGCTTTGAAAGTATAAGAACAGAGGAATACTTTTTATCGAGAAGATTGTATCTTTACAGTTCTTCTAATCAAAAAATGGAATTTGCCGATACATTTATTAATTTTTCCCTTTCAAATAAAGGGCAAACTATTGTTTCTGATAGTAATTTTATTGCACTTAATCTAAAACATATAAAACCAAGAGAGGTATTTTTGCAAGATGCTCAAAACAAAGATATTATTCAAAAATATTTCACTGTTACAAAAGATGCTAAAAGAATATCATTAAATATTCATTTTATAGGCGGAAGTTATCAATTAGACGAAATTAGCTATCAAGATATTTCAAGGCTTATCAAATTTATTCAAAAAGAAAAGCTTAATGGGTCAATTATTGTTATTGGTTTTTCAGATAATAAGGGTTCCTATGAATATAATTGTATGCTTGCTCTTAAAAGGGCTAAAACAGTAGCAAAAGAGCTTAAAAAAAAGAAGATTAGAATTAAAGAAATTATAACTGCTTGTGAGGAAATACCTGTTGCGTCAAATAAAACTTCTTTTGGAAGAAATAAAAATCGAAGAGTTGAAATCTGGATTAAATAACCATAAATAATTACTTATATTGAAAAGAATATTTAAAATGCATAAGTCTACGAGTTTTGTGTTTTTTAGTTTATTGAAAATATTACAAATTATAATGAATCTTGAGAAAACACTTGTAAGCAGTTAAAAGGCGTTATATACCAGCCCAGGGCAACGCCCCAATTCTGTTGACTTAAGAGTTAGAGTCCCAAATCTTTAGATTTGGGAGTGAAAATATATACCAAAATATGTATTTGTTTATATAATAATCAGTATTATTACACACCCAAATCTAAAGATTTGGGACTCCATTCCTTAAGTCAACAGCATTGGGGCAACGCTCTGGGGTAAATATAAAATGGATATTAAGCCCTGAAAGGGCGTAACATAAATAATTTATGTATACATTAATTGTAAAATTATGTTTCGCTCTTTCGGGGCTCCAATAAATTATATGTTTTTTCTCATGGCTTTGCCCTGGGCTGGTTTATAACGCCCTTTCAGGGCTAAGAATTAGTTTCCCCAAAACCAGTTATAATGAGAAAAATATTAATAATAAATAGAAATAAAAAAATATTTATTTTGTATTCAATAAGATAAAAAGCACAAAACTTGTAGACTTATGCGATTTAGAATAATTAAGGAAAATAAAAAAATGTTAGAAATAAAAAAACAAGTAAAAAACTATAAAATCTTATTATTTATTTATAGTTTTTTTATATATTTATGCCTTATGTTCCTTTTTTCATGCGGAGCAGGGCCAGATTATTATGTACCAGATAATATATATGAAGGAGTATTTATTGATAGTCCAGTTGAAAACCTTGTTTATGAAACAGCATCATTAAAAGGCGAAACAGATAATAAAGGTTTTTTTAAATATCGTTTAAATGAATATATTACATTTTATATTGGAAAAATAAAAATTGGCAGAACAATAGCAAAGCCAGAAATTTCACCAATTGATCTTGTTGAAGATGCTTCCAGCGTTGGAAATCAAGCTGTAACAAATATTTGCAGATTACTTCAATCTTTAGATATTGATAACTATCCTTCAAATGGTATTACTTTATCAGAGCATTTAAAAAATTCTCTTGAAGATGAATTCATTTCAATTGATTTTAATCAATCATTTGAAGATTTTGAAAACGATACAAATATCGAGCAGTTATTTAATAAACTAATACAAGATGGAATTATACATAATGATCACGTATTACTTTCAAATCAAGAGGCTCAGAAGCATTTTAGAAAAACATTATATGGCGAATTAAATCATATTAAAATTTCAACTGATAATGAAAATAAAATCTCAGGCGGGGAAATTATTAATTTAAAAGCTATTGGAGTATTTGATAAAACCAGCATTGATATTACAGATCAGGTTGAATGGTATTCAAGTGATAATACTGTTGCAATTGTCAGTAATTCAAGCCCAACAAAAGGAAATACAGAGGCATTATTTCCGGGCCAAACCAGCATTGAAGCAAAAATTGATGGAGTTTATGATTCATTTGAACTGACTGTTAAGGAAGCTGAAATTAGAAAGATTCAAATTGCACCAGATAACCCAAAAATGCCTGTAAATACGAATATTATGTTTACAGCAATAGGATTTTATTCAGATGGTACAATTGCAAATATTACAAATAAAGCTAACTGGTCCACCTCTGATGATACAATTGCTGTTATCGATAATTCAATAGATAATAAAGGTCTGCTTTTATCAAAAATACCCGGTAAAACGCAAGTTATAGTTGAACTTAATTCTGTTTTTGATGAAACATTTCTTATAGTTACAGATACTCAATTAAAAGAGATTGAAATATCACCCACTGACTCATATATTCCAAATGGACTTGAATATCAATATACTGCAAAAGGTTTATATTGGGATAATTCTATATACGATATTACAAAACAGGTATCATGGTCATCGTCTGTTCCTTTTATAGCTACAATTAGCAATAATTTAGATGCAAAAGGCTTAGTCAAAGCAATTTCTATCGGAACAACAACAATACAGGCAGAAATAAATGATATCACATCAACATCAAATCTAATAATTACAGATGCTGCACTTCACTATATTAGAATAGAACCTGATAATTTCAGTATTCCATTATTATTTGAGAAACAGCTAACTGCAATAGGAGTATATTCTGACGATACATCAAGGGATATCACAAAAATCGCAAACTGGACTACATTTAATCCCTCAATAGCTATAGTAAGTAATGAAAATAGTTTAAAGGGCATGGTTATTCCAGTATCTCAAGGGACTACAACAATACAAGCATCGTTAGATCAGGTTTTAGGTTCAGCAAATGTTAATATAACATCATTCAAACTTGAATCTGTACAAATAAGCCCTTCAAATTATTCATTACCACATGGACTGACTTATCAATTTTTAGCTACTGGAATTTTTGAAGATCAATCTATAATGGATATTACAAGTGAAGTTACATGGGCAAGTTCAAATGAAGAAATAGCACGTATTAGCAATACAAAATCAATTAAAGGCTTATTAAATACAATTAAATCTGGTACAGTGAACATAAGCGCAACATATAAAGGAAAAACTGGTTTTACTAATTTTACTGTAACTCCTTCTGTTCTGTTATCAATTCGTATTGATCCTTTGAACCCGTCATTATCAGCAGGTAGTAATATAAAACTCACAGCATTAGGATTTTATTCTGATAATTTAACTTATAATATATCTAATCTTGTGCAATGGTCATCTGATGATACATCAATTGCTACTATTCAATCAATTAATGGAGTTAAAGGATATGTGTATGGCTTGAATTCAGGAGGTGCAACAATTACTGCAAAGATTGATGATCATACTATTTCTAGTTATATTACAGTTTATTAGTTTTTTTCTGTGGACGCAGTGGACGCAATGGACGCAGTGGACATAGTGGACGCAGTGGACATAGTGGACGTAGTGGACGCAGTGGACGCAGTGGACGCAGTGGACGCAGTGGACGTAGTGGACATAGTGGACGTAGTGGACGCAGTGGACGCAGTGGACGCAGTGGAATGAAAAAAAAAATTTCATTTTCACTGTGTCCACTGTGTCCACTGTGTCCACTTTGTCCACTGTGTCCACTTTGTCCACTTTGTCCACTTTGTCCACTGCGTCCCCTAAAAAAATATTATTTTTCCAATACAAAAATATAATCAGGAGTTTTAAATGAGCATATTATTTAAAAATTTTATAAATAAAAAAATATTTATTCTTATTATAATATTTTTTTTACTCCCAAATTTTTCAACTGCTGGAAAATATAAAAGAAGAGATGCTGTTGTTGAAACAGTATTAAAGGTAAGTCCTGCTGTTGTTAATATAAGTACAGAGCAAGAAATTAGATCACGATCTAATCCTTTTTCTTTTGGTGGAAATCCTTTTTTTGATTCTTTTTTTAGAGATTTTTTCGATCCCTGGCTTGAAAGAAAAAGTAAACGAACATCACTTGGTTCAGGTGTAATAATTGATGGTAAAAGAGGTTATATTCTTACTAATGAGCATGTACTTTTACAAACTGGAACAATAACAGTAATATTAAAAGATGAAAGAGAATTTGAAGCTCAATTAGTTGGAGCTGATCCTGATCATGATCTGGCTGTGTTAAAAATTGATTCAAAAGAAAAATTACCAGATGTATCTATGGGAAATTCTGATGATATATTAATTGGTGAAACTGTAATTGCAATTGGTAATCCATTTGGATTTGAAAATACAGTAACTACTGGTGTTATAAGTGCTTTAGGTAGAACAATAAGAACTGAAGACAGAGTTTACAGAAATTTTATTCAAACTGATGCATCTATTAATCCCGGAAATAGTGGAGGTCCTTTACTAAATATCAATAGTGAGCTGATTGGAATTAATACCGCGATATATGCTAAAGCTCAGGGTATTGGTTTTGCTATACCAATAAATAAAGCAAAAAGGGTTATTAATGATTTAATAAAATATGGAGAAGTTCAGCAGGCATGGCTTGGACTTTCTGTTCAAGAAATGGATCATACATTAAGGCGATACATGGGATCACCTGCTAATCAGGGTGTTATTGTAAATGAAGTTATGAATGATAGTCCTGCTCAAAAGGCTGGAATTCGTCAGGGTGATATTATTTTGTCTATTGAAGATCAAAAAATTGTTACTGAAAGCGATTATGAATTTATTGTAAAAGATTTAACTTCTGGTGAAAAAATAACGATAAATATTTTTAGAAATGGTCAAAAAAAGAATTTTAGTGTTAAATGTACAGTTTTTCCACTAGAAATGGCTGAAAATTTATCAAAAACTCTTTTAGGTATTGTAGTTAATGATTTATCAACGTATTACAGAAGAAAATATTCTATTTCATCAAAATCAGGGGTATATATTTCAAAAATGGATTCTAATTCTTACCTTTCAAGAATTGGAGCAGAGCCAGGTGATGTAATAAGGCAAATTAACGAAATTATTATTAATGATAAAAATGATTATGATAAAGCAATAATTAAATATAGAAATAAAGATTCTATAATGATTCTTTTACAAAGAGGATATGAACAATATTATATTACTGTTAAATTGTGATAATTTGAATTTATAATTCAATTTTTCATTATAAAAAATTTATTTTTTCAGCAAACAAAAGATAACATTTATTTTTTCTATTTTGTTAATAATACTTGACTTTATACCAATCTATTGTAAAATTAATTTTTTTTATCGAGCTTAATTGCATATATTAACACTTTATTATTTTGAAAAAATTCAAATATTAAATATTTTTTATATTAATTAATCATAATTATAAATAAGAAAGGCAGGCTTATTATGGGTATTAAAACAACAAGGTTTGGGGAAGTGGAAATTGATGATACTGTCATCACATTTCCAGAAGGTTTACCAGGATTCGAAGAGTTTAAAAAGTATAAATTATTTCATAATATTGATGCAGGCGATTCCCCTTTCCTCTTTTGGCTGCAATCTTTAGAAGATCCTGATCTGGCATTTCACGTCATTGATCCATTTTCTTTTGGTTTTAATTATGAATTTACTCTTACAGATGAAGAAACAAAAAGTATTAATGTTGAAAAACCAGATGAAATAGCTATATTATTGATGGTTTCTAAAGTAAAGGTTGGAAAAGAAGATGAAGAGGAAAATATTAAAGCACATGTTACAAATCCTCTTATTATCAATCTTAAGTCCAAACTGGCTTTTCAAAAACAATTAAAAAGTGTAGATTATGACCTGACAATTAAATGCCCTGAATAATATTTTGACCTTCCATTAATATATTTTGGATTATAAAAATCTCGTATTTGATTTATAATCATTTGCGAGATTTTTTTTAAAAAGCTTACCTTTTTTATCTACAGATTTAATCATAAAAATTTGGGCAAGGCGCCTGATCAAAATAATCCGGAGTCCGAAATTTAAGTACGTTGAGGAATGATTTTGATCAGGAAACGCATTCCAAAATCTTTATGAATAAATATGTAGATCATATAATTATTAAAAAAATAAGGATTCAATAATGGAAAAAGATGAAAATGTATTCATTCATCAAATAAACAATAAAACTATAATATTGATAGGAACAGCGCATATTTCCCGCGAAAGTGTTTTGCTTGTTGAAAAAACTATAAATGAAGAAAAACCAGATACTGTCTGTGTTGAACTTTGCAAATCAAGATATCAGTCTATTATGCAAAAAGACCAATGGGAAAATATGGACATAGTTAAAGTGATAAAAGAAAAAAAGGCATATCTTCTTTTATCCAACTTGATTTTATCATCATTTCAGAAAAAAATTGCAGATAAATTTGACATAAAACCGGGCAGCGAAATGATTAAAGCAATAGATACTGCTAACGAAATTGGAGCTGTTATCCATCTTTCTGATAGAGATATAAGAGTAACACTTGCAAGAACTTTTCGCAAAATAAGTATTTATCAAAAGTTTAAACTTTTAACTGAATTATTGCTTTCATTTGGATCTTTTGATGATATAAGTGAACAAGATATTGAAGATATGAAAAAACAAGATGTTTTGGATAATTTATTAAAAGAAATTGGCGATTCTATGCCAGAACTTAGACATATTTTAATTGATGAAAGAGATCATTATTTAACTGAAAAAATAAGAACTGCCCCTGGAAATAAAATCGTAGCAGTTGTAGGAGCAGGTCATGTTCCTGGAATCCAAAAAAATTTTGATACCAAAATTGATATAAATGAACTTGAAAAAATGCCTCCAAAAAGTAAATTTTCCAGTTTTCTCAAATGGGCAATTCCATTAAGTATTATTTGTTTTATAATGCTGGGATTTTATAAATCTGGTCTTTCTGCAGGAACTCATATGATCAAATGGTGGATAATTGCAAATGGTTCACTTTCTGCTTTAGGAGCATTACTGGCTTTTGCACATCCAATTACTATTGTCTCTGCATTTATTGCAGCTCCTTTAACCTCTCTTAGTCCTATGATTGCAGCAGGCTGGGTTTCAGGTATTGTAGAAGCTTTTATTAATAAACCAAGAGTAAAGGATTTTCAACAATTATCTGAAGATATTTCTTCATTTAAAGGCTTTTGGAAAAATAAAATAACAAAGATATTATTGGTTGTTGTTTTTACAAATATTGGAAGTTCAGTAGGTACATTTTTAGCCTTACCAAAAATGTTTGAGGCAATCTAAGACATAAGTATTATCCATATTATATTGTTTTTTTCAATTATCTTAAGTGTAAGTCTGTGGGGGGCACATTCTAAAAAGGGGGGATTTTTAGCCCTGAAAGGGCATAATATAACAGCCCAGGGCAACGCCCAATGCTGTTGAATTAAGAATTGGAGTCCCAAATCTTTAGATTTGGGCGTGAAATAATTACAACAAAAACAAGTATTTATTTATGTATTAAATTGAATTATACACTCCCAAATCTAAAGATTTGGGTTTCCAGTCTTAATTCAACAACATTGAGGGCAAGGCCTTGGGTAAAACATTTCAATGATTTGAGCCCTGAAAGGGCGACATATAAAATAACAATAATAAAAGGCAGGCCATTTATGTAGCGCCCTTACAGGGCTTAAAATTTTTTTATATTTACCCAGGGCGTTGCCCTGGGCTGGTATATTGCGCCCTTTCAGGGCTAAAAAATTTGCTTTTTTTTTAGAATGCGTCCAAGTCTGTGCTTGTCAGTCCGAAAAACCAAAGATACAGATTTAGTCATAAAGATTTTGGACTACGTTCCCAAATCAAAATTCGTCCTCAACGTACTATTTGTACGCCTGCGGATAATTTTGATCTGGCGCCTTGCCAAAATCTTTATGACTAAATCTGTAGAATATTATAATATATTCTTCATTCATTAATTTTCATTATGCTAATATCTAAGCAGAATCGAATTTAAAGGCCCCTTTTCCTAAAATATCATGAAGGTGTAAAACGCCTTTAATTTTTTTATGTGAATCAATAACAGGTAATACAGTTATTTCGTGTTTTTCCATTAGATTTAAGGCATCATATAAAGGAGATTCAGACAGAAAATGCAATGGATTTTCTGTCATTACTGTTTTTATATTCAGATCATAAATATTGGAGTCTTTATCTGCCAAAGCCCGCCTTATATCACCATCTGTAATAATTCCAACTAATTTTTGTTTCTTATCAAGAACAAAAGTAACTCCAATAGAAACTCTGTTTATCTCATTGATTGCCGCAGACATATCATCATTGATTGAAATTGTTGGAACTTGATCTCCGCATAGCATTAAATCACTGGCTTTCATTGAAAGTCTTTGGCCTAAACTTCCTCCTGGATGTAATTTTTTAAAATCACTTGATTTAAAATGTCTTTTATTAATAAGAACAACCGCCATAGCATCGCCCATTGCAAGCGTTGCTGTTGTGCTTGCTGTTGGAGCAAGCCCAAGGGGACAGGCTTCTTTTTCAACTCCAACATTTATTACAACATTACTGTTAGCTGCTAATGTGGACTCTGGTGAACCAGTAAAAGCAATTATTTTACACCCCATTTTCTTAACACTTGGTAACAAAATATTTAATTCATCAGTTTCACCACTATTTGAAATTGCAAGAAAAATATCATTTTTATCAACAACTCCTAAATCACCATGCATTGCTTCAACAGGATGTAAAAATAAGGAATGTGTACCAGTGCTGTTAAGGGTTGCAACTATTTTTTGCCCTACTATTCCAGATTTGCCAATTCCACCTATTATCAATCTGCCTTTACATTTAAGAATAAGATCAATCATTTTCGAAAAATTATTATCCAAATTATCAATAAGTTTTAAAATTCCTTGTGCTTCAATTTTTAAAACTTCTTTAGCCTGATCTAATTCATTATTTATTTTTTTTTGTTTATTTGTCATTTTGTTAATGTCTTTCTTTATTAAAAAAATTACTTCATTAGTGCTTATAGTGTTTTGAAGCCTTTGGCTGTTGTCTCCTAAGCTGTTTTGTAATAATAATGATATTTTTCTATTTGAAAAAATATTACAATCAAATCTTTTTTGATTGTGGTGTCTGTAAGTGCGAATTATTATACCCAAGGGTGAAGCCCTGGGTTTATGCAAAACAATGATCTTAGCCCTGAAAGGGCGAATTAAAATACGAATTAATTATTAATTCGCCCTTTCAGAGCTAAGATCATCATGGCTCATTACCCTGGTCTATAATATTTCGCACCTTCGGTGCTTAAATTTGTCTATTTTAATCAATCTACCCTGAAATTTAAAGAAGATACGTTCTTGTCTGCCCGTGTCTGTCTGTGTTTGTCCGTGTCTGTCTAGTCTGTGTTTGTCCGTGTCTGTCCGTGTCTGTCCACAAAATTTGACATTTCTTTTTAGAAAAATTTATTTCTTTTTTCTTCTGACCTTTCTAACTATTCTTTTTCTTATCTTCTTTTTAGGCTTTGATGAGCTTTGATCTGATATTTCAGCTTTTTCCTTATTATTTTCTATATCTTTATTATCTGAAATATCTTCATTTTTCTTTTCAATTTCAACTTTTTTATTATTATCAACAATATTTTCATTTTCACCTTCACCTTCATCATCATCATTATTATCATCATTATTTTCATTATCAACTACATCTTCATTGTCAACAACATTTTCATTATCATCAACATTTTCATTATCATCAACATTTTCATTATCAACTACATTTTCATTATCAACAACATTTTCATTACCATCATTAACATCTTCTATATTTTCATCAACAAAAGGATGTTGAGTCAAATCATCTTGAATATGATCACAATTATTAATAGGACATTCATATAGGATTTTGTCATCTTCATGTTTTTCTATAAGAAATTTGTTTTTACATTTGGGACAATTAATATTAACTGGTTTGCTCCAACTTATAAAATTACAATTGTCAGTTGTACACACATAATATTTTTTGTTTTTTGAAGTTTCCATAACATCAATGCTTTGATTTTGACATATTGGGCAAATAAGATCAGTTTCGACTAAATCATTAATATCAATTTCTTCATCAATATCGTCATGAATATCATCATTTTCAGAAATATTGTCATAGATTTGTTCGTTTTCTTGTTCATCAAAATCAGTTTCATTATCATTAATAACATTTTCATCCGGTTCAGTTGGTTTTTTTTCACTTTTTTGAAATACAAACTGATCAGCATAATTCTGAGCATCAAGCTCAAAGTTTTGATTTATAATATCTACGCTGTTTGAAGTTTGTGTTATATCATCAATATCTGTTTCAATTTTTTTAACCATAGTTCTTTTATTAGCATTAAGCTGATCTGAGACAGATGAAGCTAATTCATTTTTATTTGTAAAAATATCTGCATAATCTTGAGGGTTAAGATTTGTATCAGAAAAATCATTTATATAGCTGCTAATATCTATACCATCGCCTTTTATCTCTATAGAATCATTTAATATTTCATTGACCTTAAAATCATTTTCCATAGAGACTTCTTTTTCTTCGATAACAGCTTCTTGTTTGATATTATCAACAGTTTTAGATTCAATTGTATCTTCAGATATTCTTTTATTTTCATCTTCTTGTTTTTGGGCAATTTTTCCTTTAATTTTTGCAGCTCTTAAAATCCTATTTAAACCAGATAATTTTTTTGATTTTGAAACAAGAGATGCAAGTGGATTTAAAGAGGCAGATTGTTGTTTTATAGATTCGTGTTTTTTATGTTTAACAGAAGAAATGGTTCGCGATACTCCTTGAGTATTTAATGTTTTTTCGATTTGAGCAACTGCCAATTCCTCTGTTTTTCGACCAGAAACAATTTCATCTACAATTTGATTAAAATATACAATTAAATTTAAACCCGGCATTTTGGGAAAAATTTGGTTTAATAAATCTGACAATTTATATGAATAATCTAAAGCAGATAGTTCATTTTTTTCATTTAATGAGTAAAATTTTTTTTCAATCATTAATTGAAGACTTCTTTTTAATTCTTTACTGTTACTAAGCCCCATCTCGCTAAGGGCTTCAAAAATGGTATCTTCTGTATATCTTGTTATTGATTCATCGTTATTATCTAAGATTTCCTTTTCTCTTTCAACTAATAATACATTTGTAGTTAAAGATAACAAGTCAAGAGTAAAGAAAATCCCGCTAAGTTCATGGTTTCCTCCTGCAAGCCTTCTTATATGCTTGCGAAGTATTTGTTCTAATTCTTTACGTGATTGAATTGCCACATGATCGGCATGAGTTATTGTAGCCATATGTCCGTCCTTCCCATCATTTTTTTAAGAATACTATTGATATTATAATCCACCTTTAATTATTCCAATAATATAAAGTTCATATCTGTAATAATCAGTGTCAGTCTGTGATAGTCAGTGTCAGTCTGTGATAGTACGTATAAGTTCAAGTCAAAAAAAACAAAGTTGAATTATAACAATTTATTATACAGTACATATTTTAATAATATAAAAATTTATAATACTAAATACAATCATATTAAATATTATTTAGTTTTATTGCACTCTTTCTTGAACTCTTTAAATTGCTTTATATGAAAGCGTTAATATATACAATAAATTTAATATATATACTCGCTTACGCTCGTGGCTCTGAAAAACAAAAATTTATCAGAGCCACGAGCGTAAGCGATTGTTTTGTTAACTTTCATGCTTTGTTGTGCCTCAAGGCATGTAAGTTTATATTAAAAACCAACTTTGTTTTTTCCAATCATATGAACTGTAAGTATGTGCTTGTTCATGTTAGTCCACACGAAACAGGCAAAAGCAAAATTGGACGATAATACAAAATAAAAAAAAATCCTTAGATAATTAAGGATTCTTGATTTTTAATATTTTAGAAGAAGCAGGAACTTGATTTTTTTGTACAGGTCCATTTTTTTTTCCTGCTTTTTTTATATTAAGGATTTTTGAAATCCTTGAGTTTGTTTTTTTTGCTAAATTAGCCTGCAAGGGAGATTTCTTTTTTTGAATCTTTTTTTTCGGTGAAGACTTTCCTGCAGGTTTGATAAGAGATACACCTTGAGTTCTTAATGTTTTAGTAAGTTGAGCAACTGCCAGTTCCATATCTTTTCTATTGCTAAGAATTTCGTCTGAAATTTGGTTAAAATATGTTACCAGACTCAACCCTGGCATATTAGGAAAAATACTGTCATATAAATCTGTTAATTGAAATGAAGATTCAGTGGGCATAAGTTTATCATCTGAAGTTATTATGATATACTGCTTTTGAATCATAGTTTGGATAATAATTTTTAATTTTCTATTATCATCTAGACCAAGATCTGCAAGATCCTCTAATAATGTACTTTCAGTATATCTGTCAGATGGCTGACAAAAATTAGCTCTTATTTCCTTTTCTCTTTCAACAAGTAAAACTGTTGATGTTAAAGTAAGAAAATCAAGAGTCATTAAAATATTATTTAGCTCATGATTAAGCCCCACAAGCCTTCTGGTGTGCTTGCGGAGAATATCTTCAAATTTCTCTCGAACCTCTTTTTCCATTGGATTTATAAGATTCTTAGACTTCATTACAACTGCCTCCTTTAAAATAATGGATTACTATACAAATTGAAATCAAAAATTCATTTTTTACAAGAATTTTTATTGTAAAATCTATTCTTTGTATTAAACAATTTCTTCAATATTATTAATTTGATCTGCTAATTGGGAAATCCTATCAAATGGATTCTCATTTTTTGAAACAGAGACTGACATTTCGTCTTCTTCAAGAGCTTTAGTCCAATCTGAAATAATTTGGTCTGTGTCTTCGATTTCTTTTATTTTTTCAACTTCTTCTTTTTCTAATTCAATATCATTATCAACATATGTTCTATTATCTTCAATATCATTTATTTCAGCATTACTATCAAAATTTTTTTGGTCTAAAGACTCTGTTTTTAGTTCTTTAATCCCTCCTTTATGTTGTTTTATTAATTCTTCCTGTTCTAAAGAAATATTATCATTTATTTCGCTTTGATCAGATTGTATTTTATCAAATATTTCCTTATCAACTACTTCATCTGATGTAATTTCATCAGATGACTTTTCATCAACTATTTCATCTGATAAAATTTCATCAGATGACTTTTCATCAACTATTTCATCTGGTAAAATTTCATCAGATGACTTTTCATCATCTATTTCTTCCGATAAAATTTCATCAGATGACTTTTCATCAACTATTTTATCTGATAAAATTTCATCAGATGACTTTTCATCAACTATTTCATCTGATAAAATTTCATCGGATGACTTTTCATCATCTATTTCATCTGATAAAATTTCATCAGATGACTTTTCATCATCTATTTCATCTGGTAAAATTTCATCAGATGACTTTTCATCATCTATTTCATCTGATAAAATTTCATCAGATGACTTTTCATCAACTATTTCATCCGATAAAATTTCATCAGATGACTTTTCATCGACTAATTCATCTGATAAAATTTCATCAGATGGCTTTTCATCATCTACATCATCTATTTCATCTGATAAAATTTCATCGGATGACTTTTCATCATCTATTTCATCTGATAAAATTTCATCAGATGACTTTTCATCATCTATTTCATCTGATAAAATTTCATCAGATGACTTTTCATCATCTATTTCATCTAAAATAATTTCATCAGATGATAATTCATCAACTGTTTCATCTGATATAATTTCATCAGATGACTTTTCATCATCTATTTCATCAGTTATTTTTTCATTATCAATAGATTTTTCATCTATTATCTCTTTTTCGATTAATTGATCTTTATTATACTCAACCTCTTCAAGAAATATTTCTCCAATTTTATCATTTTCAGAAAGATTTGAATCATCAATAATTTCTTTTTCTTCTTTTTGATTATCAACAAAATTTATTTTGTCATTTTTTAATTCATCAGTATCTAATGATGTTTTAACAGCAAGGTAACTTCCATTTCTATCACAAAGTAAAGAAAGAATAAGTTTTACTTCAAAATTTAATTCATAAGCAACTGTATTATTGTGAATAACAATATCACCCTTTGTATATTCAATATCATCTTCAATAGCAATATTATGTTTTTCTTTAAATATTTTTTCAATGTTTGCCCAATCCAGATCAGCAATTATTGAATCCATTAACTCACGCTCACCTTTTTTTATAACGTCAGGCTGAGTTATTTTCATAGTTTCTCCTTTATTATTAACCATATCTATATCGTATCTTCTCCATATTTCAGGGTAGAATTAACTATTTAAAATTTTTAGATATTATTTTATGCCCCAAAGGGGCTAAAGCATGTAGCCTGGGGCTTTAGTCCCAGGTTAATAAAAAATAAAAATCTCTTAAGCCCCGAAGGGGAGGTAGTTCATCCCTATCACCCCTCAATGTCATTCGAAGAAACGATATCAGCAGAATGCACAACAAAAACAATATCAATATTTGCTGCAATTTCAATATGTTATAAAACAACATACAATAATAATTCACATTTACCATAATTTAGATGCATAGGGTTGTTAAGTCAAAAATCGAACTTTTTTATTTCAACTATTTCAAGTACTTATATAATAGCCCCAAATGTCTTCGAATGCCATTGTATCGCCCCTTTGGGGCTCAAGAATGTATTTGTTTTACCTGGGGCTAAAGCCCCAGGCTACATACTTTCGCCCCTTCGGGGCTTAAGACAATTATCATAAATAGATTTTAATATAAAAACCAAATTATTTTATAGGAGCACTATTCAATTACTTCCCTAATTATATTTTATAAATATAAGATGTTAACTCTATCCTGAAATATGGAGAGGATACTCTATAATCCATCAATATTGTATTATTTTTGACTAATTATTTCGTTTGCCAGTGAAAAGTAGTGATTAGCTTCATTTGTATTTGCATTAATGCTTAATAGTGATTTTCCATAACAAGGTGATTCTTTAATGTTTCTATCATATGGAATAATTGTTTTATATACCTTATGCTTAAGACGTCTTTGAACTTCATGGGCTATTTTTTTGGATATTTCTTCACTGTCATTATACATTGTTAGAAGAGTACCATTCATTGTTAAATCAGAATTAAAATTTTTTTTAATTAATTTAATAATTTTTAATATTTGCCCAAAACCTTCAAGTGCATAAAACTCACAAGGTAATGGAACTAAAAAGGAATCAGCAGCAACAAGAGAGTTTATCGTCAATATTCCCATCGAAGGTGAGGTATCAATAATTATATAATCAAAATCTTTTTTTATTGCTTTTAATAAATTTCTTATACAGTCTTCTTTAATTTTTTTTGAAGAATTTCTAACTTCTGCTCTTAATAATTCAATCTTTGAAGGAATAATTTGTAAATATTCCAATTCAGTTTTTAGTATTAATTCTTTATTAATATTATTATTTACAATAGAGTGATAAATAGAATTTATAATAGTTTTTTTATTAAAACCCAGACCTATAGTAGCATTTCCTTGAGGATCACAGTCAATTAACAAAGTTTTTTTTTCAGCAACAGCAAGAGATGCAGAAAGATTAATTGCAGTAGTAGTTTTTCCACTGCCTCCTTTAAGATTAGTAATACAAATTATTTGGCCCATAGTAAATTTATTTCCCTTTAATTATGAAATTGATTGGAATTGTCTAAAAGATTTTTAATAAAAAGATATTCAATTTTAATGTTTATATTTAAACCCATATTCTTTACAGTTTTTTTCAATATTCAAGAGTTGAAAAAATTAAATTGATTACTTATCAGATTTTTTATATGAACAAAATTTTAAAAAAATCAAAAATAAAATTTTAAAACGCTTTATCATATTAAGGTATGATTGTTTTTGTTGTACAACTAATATTGTATTGATTTAACTATTATTTTAATGTTTAAACTTCAATTATTTGTATTTAACTTACTATATTTATTTATTTGATAAATGAAAAGAATTATAAGAATTTGTTTCAAAATACTCTAATCTTTAAGATTGTCAAGTAATTTGAAATTATATATAATAAAAATATTTTAGATACAATAAATGTTTAAAAAAAAATGTGATTTTTTTTAAACAATATCACAATTATCTAATAAAATCAGGGATATATTTATGCCAATTATTATTCAAAATCAAAGTATTAATGACGTTATTTCCAAACTTGATTATAACAATGACTCTGTTAAATATAAATTTATTGACCTTATAAGACAAAAATATATTAGTGAAAAGAATGAACCTTCTGAAGAAATAGATTCCAATTATTTAATAAAAGAGATTTGGAATATTGATGATTCAAATCAAGTTAAATTAAAGATAAAGAATTTAAATAGTATTAAAAGCTCTATTAATTCAGATTTAAACAGACTTTTTAGAAAAGGTTTAAATCCTGAAGGCATAATAATAACAACAGAAAATATCTTTGGTATTTCTGATGAAATTAAACAAACAATTTTTTCTAGATTTACAACAGGTGAAGGAGGTGAACGTGCTTATACTCTTGAAGATATGTATAGTTTGCTAAAAATTATAGATAACGCTATTTCAAGTGTTAAATTTGAAGGAGATCAAGAATTAGATAAACAAAATGATAACTATTTAGAAAAATTAAGTAATGCTCTTGAAAAAATTGTTGAAAAATATAAAAATGATGGAGAAAAAAATAATGATGAAAATCTTGCCAAAGAAGATGAAACTGAAGAAGAAGTGATAGAGGAAGAAGTTGAAGAAGATGAAATTGAGGAAGATGAAGTTGAGGAAGAGATTGTTGAGGAAGAGATTGTTGAGGATGAGGTTGAGGAAGATGAAGTTGAGGAAGAAATTGTTGAAGATGAGGTTGAGGAAGAAATTATTGAGGATGAAATTGAGGAAGATGAAGTTGAGGAAGATGAAGTAGAGGATGAGATTGTTGAGGATGAAATTGAGGAAGATATTATTGAGGATGAAGTTGAAGAAGATGAAGCTGAGGAAGTAATCGATGAAGATGAGATTGTTGAGGATGAAATTGAGGAAGAGATTATTGAGGATGAAGTTGAAGTTGAGGAAGATGAAGTTGAGGAAGAGATTGTTGAGGATGATGAAATTGAGGAAGATATTGTTGAGGATGAAGTTGAAGAAGATATTGTTGAGGATGAAGTTGAGGATGATGAAATTGAGGAAGATATTGTTGAGGATGAAATTGAGGATGATGAAGTTGAAGAAGAAATTATTGAGGAAGAAGTTGAAGAAGATGAAGTTGAGGAAGAAATTATCGATGAAGAAATTGAGGAAGAAATTATTGATGAAGAAATTGAGGAAGATGAAGATATTGTTGACGAAGAACTTGAGGAAGAGGAAGTTGAAATAATCGAAGTAGAAAAATCTCCTGACGAGGATTTAAGTGAGGAAACATATGAAGAATTTAATGATGATGATGATGATGATCTCGAAATATATGACGAAAATGAAGTTGAAATAGCTTCAGATGAAAATTTTGAAGAAGAAAAAGTCGAACTTGTAGAAGAGCTTGTTG
>Ga0272440_1001723_pt1 | contig 17625 bp, 13 predicted proteins | sample SSMMMBAug17_FD_192440 | JGI IMG/M metagenome (GOLD analysis project Ga0272440, IMG submission 192440) | Marine sediment archaeal communities from Little Sippewissett salt marsh, Falmouth, MA, United States - SSM-MMB-Aug17 | ecosystem: Environmental > Aquatic > Marine > Wetlands > Sediment ...
GGTAAAGAAGTCGTACTCATGATTGAATGTAAGAACTACGCTCCTGAATATATTCATAAGATTACGAAAAAAATGGTGAAAGAATTTGTAGAAAAAGCCAGGCGACTGGCAAAAGAACGTTTTCAAGACAAAAAACTGCGCCTTGCTTATTTCAGTAAGCATGGTGTTGAGGATAAAATGAAGCCTGTTTTTGATCGTCATGAAATTGTTTTAGGCAATTCTTAATTCTGAAAATAAAAATTTTGATCGCGCATAAAAATCAAAACGACGGGCATTAAATCTTGGTTGAAAAATAATCATTATCTTCAGATTCACCATTTTGATAAAATTGTTGAATCGATATTTTAATCTCTTCGGTTAATATTGCCTTATCTACTTTATCCTCAAAATGAATGTCTTTTTTACTCTCTCGCGCGATATAACGATCAGTCAATATTAATGCGAGATATTCCCAATAATCAGGTCGATCAACAACAAAAGGGGCCATATCCATTTTATCAATTTCATACAGAATACTGCGTGAAGCTGTAATACTGGTATAATATGCGTATTCACCTGTATATAAACTCATTTCTCCAAAATAGTTGCCCACACCAATACGATCCAGCTCGACCAGCTCGCCATCCTCATTTGCACACCATAATCCAACCACACCTTCAACCACAATAAATAATGAAGTTAATGGGTTGCCCTCATGGGTAATGGTTTCATTTGTTTTTAATTCATGTTTTTTGATCCGCTGACTGATATATGATCGGGCTTCAAAAGTGATGGGCTGAAAAATGTCTAACTTGATCAATATGTCGGCAGCGTCATGAGAAAATGGTTCAAGATTAAAAAGAGATGCCTTTTGTTGAACTTGAATTTCCTTTCGTTCTAAAACAGGTTCAATCCCCTGATTGTTCAAATGCTCATACACCCGCTCCCAGACAGATTCATTGTGAAGAAATTTTTTCCCATAATCTCGCACACAAACCGATATCAAATAGTTTGCAGCCCAGGGTTTGCTAAGTGATGTCATGGCTTCGTTCAAGCCCAGGTATCGTGTTGATGGCGGTGGATCGCGCAATACTGCTGTTACCGATAATGCGGCATCCAATAAAATCTTTTTTACCCGATTCGGGGGATGTCTGGGGTCCACATAAACAGTAAAATATTGCCAGTAAGAATCATCCGGATAGCTAAAGTTGTGAATCGCTGTTTCTGAGGCCTCACTGTTGGGAATACTTAATATACATCCATTTCTTGTGCGTAATCGTGTTGCACGCCATGTTATATCGGTAACAATACCTTCTTCAAATTTGCCAATAATTACCCAATCTCCAGTGCGAAAGGGACGATCAAGATTGATCGCAATCCCTGCAAAAACATTGGATATGTTAACCTGTATGGCGAGACCGACAATCATCGCGAACATACCAGAAGTGGCCAGCAGGCTTGTCAACTTCTGGTTAAAAACAAATGCGACAATGCCAAACATCGCCAGAATGTAAATGACTGCGGCAACAAATCTTCGTGCATTTTTTGGAATTGACCGACCACTTCGCTCCTCAAGTGGTGTCCATAAAAAACGCTCTGCAGCAAGGTTCAATAAATATGCCGGAATAATCCACCAGAGGACATCAAATATCATGATAATCAATCTTAAATTGTAACTGGATGTTTTATCTACCAGCCAGTCAAACAGAACGATTTCACTTGATAAAATTACCATCAATGCAAAAAAAGCATACACAAACCAGATATAGGTCTTAAATTTGTTTGATGATAAATATCTGGTAATGAATGCAAATATAGATAAAAATAACAGACTGATAAATAACACTTCGTAAACAATCGCACGGGGAATAATTCCGCGTAAAGTAAACTCGCTTTTTTCGATGCGAATTCCCAGGTTAAACCTTGAATATTTAAGTGTCCCGCCTGATGGATCAAGATATTCTGGACTTCCAAGTGCAGTCTTGTTTTCTGTATCCTGAAAGAACCATACATTTCTAATGCCCCAATTCAGGTTGGGCTGTAAAACTTTTGCCCGAAGTATTTTTGATGTTAACGATTCTGAACTTGTCAGGCCCATTCCCAGTACATCGATTACATAAATGAGATTATTGCGCGTCAATTCCCGATGCCTGAAAGAAAACCCAATCACATGCTGCCTGAATGCATAGCTTCCAGGCAGAAAATCTGCTTTGAATGTACCGCTCACCCGATAGGCACGATAATTTATACCACCAATGACTTTTTCAGTGACAGGTTTTGTCAGGTGGATTGGGGAGACTGCGTTTGAAAAAATGAGATTATCCGGTTTAATATCTCCTTTAAATCGAAACCACATAAAAAAATCCATTTGAAAGGTCAGTTTATGCATGTCCAGTTCAGATAGTTCGAGTACTTCTATACCCGTATAAACAACATTTGTTTTATACATGTATTGGTTATCAACATATAAAACGCGACCGGATTTAAGTGCCGCATCCAGATTACTAATTTCATTGATATTGGGAACAGATTTAAGCTGTGTTAAGGCGGATATTGAATTTTGAAATTTATAAACCCCAATGGATATGGGTTTGGGGCAATCACCTTTTGAATCAAAATAATTAAACCCGGTAACACCAACAATTGCTTCGTTTGGGTTGGTCAGCCCCGCCAGATAGTCTCGAACTTTTTGTCGATCTTCGGACAATGTTTCCGGTTTACCATCAATTTTTGCTTTGCGAATGGCCTCACAAACGATCATCGCAGTATCGTAGCCAAAAGCAGCAATCCAATCGGGTTCTTCATTGTATTTTAATTCATAATCATTTTTAAATAATTGGGCTTTTTCGTTTGCAGTATCAAATATTAATGGTGATGTTGCGTAGATGCCATCGGTATAAAATCCTGGTGATGCTTTTTCTTCGGGATATTTGTCAAATCCTTTTGAAAACAACTTTGACGCCAGGGAATCAGGGACAATAATTGGATTATCAAACTTTTTGTCGCGCATTTGTTTGACAAGTTCAATCCCTTCAGTTGCATGGGTTGACATAAAAATAATACAGTTATTCCAGGCTTTTCTGCGCTTTTTTTTCTGTTCCAGGCGGTGGACAATTTTTGCTAAAGACTGGTTTAAATTATCCGATTTGGCCTTAAATTCCTCTTTAAAGATAATATTAATACCGATTTCTTTAGCTGTTTTTTCAAATATATCAGCAAGATAAGATCCATAGGCAAGATCTTCATGAATGATGGCTGCTGTTTTATGGCCTAAAACTTTATTGGCATAATTGGCTAAAAATTTTCCCTGAGATCGATCATTGAACAGGGCTCGAAAATACCACTCACTGTCAGTCACCTTAATATTGGTCGCGCCGGGTGTAATCGCTGGTATGCCATGTTTTTTATAGATTTCACCTGCTTTAATCGAGCATGAACTGTACCAGTGACCAATGATCGCAATGGCTTTATTTTGCTGCGCTACTTCTTTGGCCTTTTCAAATGCAACAATTTTATCATTTTGATCATCAAAAATTGTGAGAATCACATTTTTACCATCAATGCCACCATTTTGATTCAGCCGATCAAGATAGAGATTAATCCCTTTGAGAACAGAACGTCCTTTAATTGCACCTGATCCTGAAATTGGCCCCACCATTGCGATATGCAGGCTCTCTTGTTTAGAAACGAATTTATTATAATCATACCAGATAAACATGATCAGACAGATCGTACCAATGATCAACAAATATTTAATCGTAGATTTTATCATTCAAGGTCATTTTATCGTTATGAGTTTAATGGGCTTTTGGAGCATTTTGTTCTTAAAAGAAATTTAAGAATGTCGTTCCAATTCACTTTGCCTGTCTGTATATCCAGACGTATTGTCGCGTCTGAAGAGACCCGACGCTTCTGATCGGTATGGTCTCTGTCAAAATCATCATTTTCGATTTACCCGTTTGTTTGGATACACCCATTATTCGTCTATGCAAGAACTATGATCATTATTCAAAAAATAACATAACTAACCTGTCAATCTCTTTATTATTGTACTTTAGAAAAGACAAAAAGCAGAGGTTTCTGATAATTTATTTATGAAACCTGAAAACACATTTCCAAAATAGAATGTGCAATTGTTTCTTTTGATTCAAGGGGCAAAGATTTGTGTCTGCCATCACGAAAAAATAATGTTACACGATTGGTATCCGCTTGAAATCCACTATTCGTTGGGCCAATCAGATTAGCAACAATCATGTCCAGATGTTTTTCAGACAACTTTTGTTGCGCATTTTTTGCCAGATCTTGTGTTTCAGCAGCAAATCCCACGAGGAACTGGTCTTTTTTTCTCTGTCCCAGTTCTTTTAAAATATCTTGATTTTTTACTAAATCTATTTGCAGGCAGTCATCATGTTTTTTAATTTTTTGATCAGATTGCCGGGCAACTTTATAATCTGCAACAGCAGCAGCCTTAATAATGATATCCATGCCGGCTTCATATTCAAAGACAGCATTTGCCATTTCATCAGCGGTTTGAACCGCAATAAATTTTACGCCTGAGGGCTCATCTAATTGAGTTGGGCCTGAAATGAGAATAACGTCAGCCCCTCTGCACAATGCCGCTTCAGCAATGGCATACCCCATTTTTCCAGACGATGGATTACTGATAAACCGAACAGGATCAATATATTCAAGTGTGGGGCCAGCGGTTACAAGGATTTTTTTTCCATGTAAATTTTTTGGCGAAAGTAAGCGATGAATATTGGATACAATCACATTGGCATCCGGTTGTCGTCCAGCACCACTGGTTCCACAGGCCAGTTCTCCGCTATCGGGAGACAGGATCGCGATATCTCTGTTCCTGACAGCACTGATATTGCTTTGGACGGATTTGTTTTCCCACATGCGTGTATTCATTGATGGACATAGTAAAACAGGAGATTGCACAGCAAGCAAAAATGTTGTCAATGCGTCATCAGCAATGCCATGTGCGATTTTTGCCAAAACATTTGCAGTTGTTGGAGCAACAACAACTGCATCTGCCATTTCTGCCCACTGAATATGATGAAAGCTTGTTTCAGGAGTTGTGTCAAATAGTTCTACACAAACCGGATGTCCTGAAATGGCTTCAAAGGTTAATGGTCCAACAAATCGTGTGGCATTTCGTGTCATAATTACATAGACCGAAGCACCTGCTTTTTGGAGTTGTCTCACAATTTCAACACTCTTGTAACAGGCAATGCCACCACTGACACCCAATATAACTGTTTTATCCTTCAAATATTTCATAATCAATTGAGGATCGCTTCAGAAAAACCATCGGGCTGGCCCATAACACCAGAAGACGCCTGGGAACCTGTGGGAGCAACCCAGATAGAAACTTCAGATGATCTTGCAAATCCGCCCTCAGTAATCGTTATGATACACCAACGATTGTCTTTTTGAAACAATAACAAGGTTCTTGGTGATTTAAACGTGCTTAAAAGCCGCCAATTATCTTTTACCATGTTGTTGGAAAAAAAATTGATCAGAGATGTCAATTCCACATGTCCGGTGAGGATCATCAATCCACATGCATACCCACCGGTTCGATAGATAAAGGATTGTTTTTGATCAATTTTTAATTCTTTGGGAATTAACACATCACCGAAATCATAGTATAGGGATGAAGGTTGACGTATCCCAATTTTGTTCCGATTGGTTTTCTCGTTTTTTGTTCGTGGTGTAATACAACCAGTCATAAAACATATCATCAAAGTGATGATCAATATACTCACAGGAACACGATTGTTAAATCTCATTCGTTGTTCTCCTTATAATTAATTGTAAATTTTATAAAAAAATGTCATGAAATTAATCATCTGAATAATTCATTATTTCAAAGCCCTCACGTTTACACATGGAATCCATTCGTGCTTTTGTGATATCGGCTTCAACCATTTCGTGAACAAGATCCTCAAAACTAATTTTGGACTCCCATCCTAATTTTTCATAAGCTTTGGTGGGATCTCCCAAAAGGGTTTCAACCTCAGTGGGACGAAAATATCTTGGATCAACTTCAACAACAATTGTTCCGGGTTTTAAATGATCCAGGCGACTTGAAACAGAACGAATAATCCCTTTTTCTGATAGTCCTTCACCCTGCCATTCGATTTCAATCCCTGTTGCTTCAAAAGCCCGCTCACAGAATGTTTTAACAGAATAATGTTTGCCAGTGGCAATAACAAAATCATCAGGTTCATCATGCTGCAAAATAAGCCATTGGGCATAAACATAATCTTTGGCATGTCCCCAATCTCTCAGACTGTTAAGGTTTCCCAGGTAAAACTTTTGTTGAAGATTGAGAACAATTCGTGCGACTGCGCGTGTAATTTTTCGTGTGACAAAGGTTTCACCCCGAATGGGACTTTCATGATTGAATAAGATACCATTCGCAGTAAACATGTTATAAGCTTCACGATAGTTAATTGTAATCCAATAACTGTAAACCTTGGATACACCATAGGGACTGCGTGGATAAAAGGGCGTTTGTTCATTTTGTGGAACAGTTTGTACCTTACCAAACATTTCACTTGTGGATGCCTGATAAAACTTTGTTCGATGTTCCATGCCCAAAATTCGTATTGCTTCCAATAAACGCAATGAGCCCAGTGCATCTGCATTCGCTGTATATTCTGGTGTATCAAAAGATACCTGAACATGACTTTGCGCGGCCAGATTATATATTTCAGCAGGTTGAACTTCTTGTATGATACGAATCAAATTCGTTGAATCTGTCAGATCCCCATAGTGCATAAAAAATTTCACATCAGCTTCATGAAAATCTCGATAGAGATGATCCACGCGATGTGTATTAAACGAGGAGGATCGTCTTTTTATGCCATGAACAGTGTACCCTTTATTCAATAGTAAATCTGCAAGATATGCACCATCCTGACCGGTTATTCCTGTTATTAATGCGGTTTTCACTGTTTTTCCTTATGTTGTTTAAACCAGTTGTATGTTTGCTCAATCCCTTCAGACAGGCTGATACGATATTGCCACCCCATTTTCTTCAAGCGACTGACATCAAGACGCTTAATTAACATGCCATCAGGCTTATCAGTATCATAAACCATCTGCCCTGTGAAGCCAATAATTTGAGATATCAGCCCTGCCAATTCTTTGATAGAAATATCTTTTCCAGATCCGACGTTCAAATGTGTAATATTTTGCGAATAAATATCTTTTGCCTGGACATGCTTCATCACAAAAACAGCAGCATGTGCCAGATCATCCACATGAAGAAATTCACGCCTTGCAATACCTGTACCCCAAAGGCTCACTGAAGATTGCTGCGTACTTTTGGCTTCATGAAATTTTCGGATTAATGCGGATAATACATGAGAGGATTCCAGATCAAAATTGTCATTGGGGCCATAAAGATTGCAAGGCATAATCGATAAGAAATTATCATTATATTGGCGGTAGTACGAATGGCACATGATAATACCTGCAATTTTGGCAATGGCATAGGCATCATTGGTTGGTTCTAAATGACCTGTCATTAAATGATTTTCATTCATGGGCTGGGGACATTCTTTTGGGTAGATACATGAACTGCCCAAAAACAATAGTTTTTCAACCCTGTTTTCATGAGCAGCATGGATAATATTGTTTTGAATTTCCAGATTCTGATAAATAAAATCTGCCGGAAAGGTGTTATTCGCATATATTCCGCCTACTCTGGCTGCCGCATTAAACACAAATTCAGGTTGAATATCTTTAAAAAATTGAAAAACTTTGTTTTTATCCATGAGATCCAGGTCTTTACGATCCCGGGTGATGATATTTGAAAACCCCTGCTTTTTTAATTCTCGATGAATCGCAGAACCAACCATGCCATTATGACCGGAAACAAAAATATTTTGAGATTTTTTCATAGCAAACTCTTTTGATTAAATGATAACTTTCTTTTTAAGCAATTCTATATACAAGGTTTCGATACGTTTCACCATCTTTTCCGCACTATATTCTTCAACTGTCTTTAACGCCGCCTTTGTCATAGCTGCTCTGAAATCTGGATTATCCAGGATTTTCATTACAGCATTGGCAATACAGTCTGGCTGGCCAGGTGGAACAAGAATTCCATTATTATCTGATGAAATTATTTCGGCACTGCCATCAATATTTGTGGCGATAACCGGCAAGCCTGATGCCATCGCTTGTGGTATCACGCGGGGCAAGCCCTCCCATAAGGATGACAATACAAAAATATCAAAACAATTCATTAATTCAGGTATATCTCTCCGAAGGCCGGTCATGATTAACTTATCTGCAATATTAAGTGCCTGCGCCTTTTTCAAGACACTGTTTAAAAGTGGGCCATCACCGACCATAATAATATACAGATTTTCGCATTGTTGCGCCAGTATTGCCGCTGCCTGAATAAAATCCAGTGGTGCTTTCTGGGGCGATAATCTCGTCACTGTACCGATAACAGTGGCATCAAAAGGAATTTGCAGTTTTTTTCGCATGGTTTGTCTGTCCACTTGCGGATGTCCAAATCGTTCGAGTTCAATACCGCTTCGGATCACAGAATAATCTTCAAAACGCCCAATGCCATCATTCAAGCCTTTTGAAATATTCTTTCCTGAAACAGCAATCAATTGATCTGTAATTTTGAGTGTGACTTTTTCTAATAAGATATAAAATTTCCGAACCAATGGATGTTGATGGTCATGATGCCCCCAACCATGTACAGTATGAACAATAACCGGCACACCTGCAAGCCATGCCGCCCATCTCCCAATGATACCCGCTTTAGAACTGTGTGTATGAATAATTTGATATTTGTGTTTTTTTATTAATCGAATAAGACGACACAGGGCGATCATATCTTTTATGGGGTTAATCTCTCTTACCAGTGAAGATTCCAAATGAAGCGGAATTTTTCGTTGACGCACTTCATCAATGATACTTCCCTCACTACCTGTCTGGGTTCCAGATACAACATCAACCTGCCACTGATGATTGTCCAGACAATCTGCTGTCAGCATGGTGTTTTCCTGAGCCCCACCAATGATAAGCCGGGTTATAGGATGCAATACCTTTGGCTTGAATGTTATCCTTTGTTGTTTTATCATTTTCTATTTATCAACTTTATTTGGATAGGTTATTTTTTACTGAATATTTTTAACAAATGATTCATAAAAAGGCAAATGCTTAATCATACATAAAAAAAATTTGACTTTTTTTATATGATTTTAACTGATCCTGAAAAAGAATTCAATTTGATTTTTCATTTCAAATTATGTAATATTTATTCATAATATTTGATTTTGAAATGAACTTCAATCATATTTTTATGGTAACTTTTTTAACTGAATAATCAAAGCATAGGAAAAATAATGAAAAAAGAGCTTATTCAACGGTGGCAGACAGCACTGATCGCGTTACCGGTACTTTTTATTATCGTGTATGGTTCGATCAGTTTTTTTATACTCGCGCTTGTGGCAGCTTTGATTTGCCTTTATGAATTTTATGGCATTGCGATGAAAGATTGTTCAATGACTCATGAGGCCTGTCTTATAGGCTTTGCCATAACGTTTGTGTGGATATTGTTGGTCTATTTTAATTATTTAGAATACTTATGGATGCTTGCAGTGTTTAACCTGATGGTACTGGCTGGCATTATAGTATTTCGTTTCAGTGATCAGCCAGACATTCTGGATATTGCAGCCCGCCAGGCATCAGGGATAATTTATATTCCAGGATTAATCGGATTTATGCTCTTAATCCATCAATTTGAAAAGGGTCATTGCTGGATTTATGTGACATTTATGATGATTTTTGCTTGCGATACCGGTGGTTATTTTGTTGGCAAACAATTTGGTAAACACGCATTGTGTCCGGCTGTCAGCCCCAAAAAGACAATTGAAGGTTATTTGGGCGGATTGGTTTTATGTATACTGACCTGTCTCATATTTGCATCATTGTTTCAACTGCCATTATCGGTTGAACATATGATTGGAGTATCCTTTATCGTCGGCGTTTTTGCGCCTTTGGGTGATTTATTTGAGTCTGCTTTTAAACGTATGGCAGATATAAAGGATTCTGGACATATATTGCCTGGTCATGGTGGTTTGCTGGATCGAATAGATGCATTCCTCTTTGCGGGTCCATTGGTTTATGCCTATAAAATATTGTTTCTTTAATAATCTGTCTTCAATGGGCGATTCTTGCCTCTGGAAAAAAATAACTTTCTGAATTCAGGAAGTATTCATTCGCCTTTACAGGGTCATACGCAAGGGGTTTACCTTTGACAATAATCATTGGTGCAAGGTGCATTTCGTCAGGTTCGTGTAGCAGTCGATCACATGTCATGATCCATCCAATGAAAAAGCCATGTTTTTTTAAACACTGCAAACTGTATTGTGAGCATGATGGATACATGGGGCATTTGTCGCCATCAAAAACAGAAATGAAACGTTGATAAAAACGTACAAAAAATGATGCAGGGGAATTATTATGCGAGACATCTGTCTCACAAAAAGAATCAGGGATATAAGCAATTTGCCCAATAATTGCCCATATCCCTGCAATGATAATCAATTTTTTAGTTGCCAACAATAAACTCCACACTTTCAATAATGTTTTCATCCGGCCCCAAAACGAGAACTTGCCAGTTCCCAACCATTGATGGCGAAATCACTTTTGAACTATACGTTCGCCATTGTGTTCCCCCAATATCCAGAGGCACACGGGCAATTTCAGCATTTTCATAAAACCACACATGATAAATTTGTGTTGGTGGTGCGGCAACATTGACAATTTTTGTAAAACAAAACAGTTTTCCAACATAGGCATCAAAACTGGAATCAACTTCTATTGGTGCTAAATCAATTACATCCTTGCAAATATGAATTTGATTCACTTCAATGGCAAAGCTTTGACCAGTAAAAATCCCCATAAATAAAAATAGTGATGTCAATAAGCATAATTTTTTCATTACGAATACTCCATTTATGTTTTTTTGGGTTAAATAAATCTTAATGATGAATTAAATCGTAACACAGCTTGCTTGTCAAGACGAAATTGTATTGTTTTTTTTTGTGATGAATAAGTATTTAATTTTTCTTTGGATCATATATAAAAAAATTTTTGTTCAGGGTAGGATGGGCGAACATAAGGTTCGCCCCAACACGTTCATATCACATAAGAAAATAGGGAGCTTATTTTCAAGCATTCCTTAGTAATTTAGAAACGAATGTTTGTTTCCCATAAGAATTCGAATGCATCATCTGGGTCATCCATAACTTCTTCAAATGCACCTGTCGGTTGTAAAAGTGCAGCATACATGCTGAAACTCAACGCTTTTGAGTAAGCATATTTGGCTGACAACTGAACGTAATTACCAAATTCTTTATCATCAATTGTATCAGCAACTTTATGAAAATAAAGTTTTGCCAATGTTGCTTTTCCGGAAAATTTCCTGTAGGAACTGCTCGCTCCAATGGAGATCATTTGCAAATTAGAATAAACAGCTTCAGCAATGACTGAACTGAGTTCATTATAGGTGGCATCAACTTTTTGATGCGCATTTAACCCGCCAAGATTTAACATATGCCATGCTAACAGATCACCATACTGAGGCCATCCACCATAAAAGACATCCCATCGGTTGCTTTCATCATCAGCAGGATCATCATCACCGCTATTAATCATATAGCCAGCAAAAAGTCTCGTTTTTAAGGGCATCTCCAAGGTGAAACCACCTTCAAATTTAGCACCAAAAGCTTTTTGATCAATATCTTTACTGGCATCGCCCATCTGATAGGCCATCTCAAAAGAATAATCCAGACCAACAGGCAAACGATTTGACGTACGAAAGCCTATCATTGCAATATCTTTTTCCAATGTATCGTCTTGTCTGCGTAATAAATACAACTCATTTTGTGCTTTCAGCACAGGGCATTCTTTTACAGTTAAGTAAAAACCTGATAATGTAATATCGTCTTCCTGAACATCTGAACGACTATTCTCTTGATCTTTTGCATATATGGCATCAAGAAAAATTTTATCGGTTATATGAAAGGTTGATTTCACAGCATCAAAATAAACAGACGTTGATGCCATTTGAGATTGTCCATCAAACAAAACAAATCCAGAGCCATACATCAGATTTTGACGACCAATTTTTAAGGTAACAGGCAAGTCTAAAAATTTATTCACCTGAATGTATGCATTATCGACAAAGACTCTGTTGCCGACATTCTCAGAATAATCAATGACACTTCTTGTATTTACTTCGTTATTAATAAAATCAACGCCTGTAACCTCAATTTTATTCACTTCACCATATGTTTGATTGGTAAATTGAACAAACCCGATGACGCCATCATCTAGATCAACTTTCGCATTAAGACTTGTTTTGATACGAAAAGTTGACCAGTCATCAACATCTGCGTCGCTGTTAAAATCCCACATGTTGTCCAGTTGATACCCCCGAACCCTTACCTGACCACCAAAATCGATTTTTGATACATCAATTGCATCGGCAGGTTGCGTCAGAAATACCGCAATGAGCATAGCGAAAATACTTCCTGTTGTTTTTTTCATCTTCATTTCTCCCTTCAAACTGAAATGTATTAATTAAAATGGTACTCAATACGAAAACCATTAAACAAATGTCGAATTATGATACAATCATTGCATTTTTGTCAAGAAAATTTATCCGTTTAAAACTAAAATGAATTGACCCTGTTTCTTTTTTTGATTATATTACATGATAATCAGATAAATGGGGATACAATGAATAGAAATATCAGGAATTGACATTTTTTTGGTCCCCCCGGAAATAAAGGTTTGGCAATATGAAAACAAAGGGCAATCCTGGTCAAATATTAATTGTAGATGATAAAATATATAATCTTAGAATTTTATCAATGTATTTACAAAAATGTGGGTATGTACTGGATCAATTGCAAAATCCTGAATTGGTATTGCCTTTGGTAAAAAAATCACCGCCAGACATTATTTTACTTGATATTATGATGCCAAAAATTAATGGCTATGAAGTGTGCAAGCAATTGAAAGCGGATGCATCAATCAGTGACATCCCTGTTATTTTTCTCAGTGCATTACATGATTCTTCAGATGTTCTCAACGCATTTTCTGTTGGCGGCGTCGATTATATCACCAAGCCTTTCAAAGAATATGATGTGTTGGCACGGGTTCAAACACACATCTCTTTGAGAAAATCACAACAAGCACTCAAAATAAAAAATATAGAACTTCAGAATGAAATTGAAGCACGTGAAAGAATTGAAAACAAACTTCTGGAAAGCAAAAAAAACTTTGAAGATATTTTTAATTCGACCACTGATATTCTGTTTATAGTGGATTTTCAGGGCAACATTCAGGATGCCAACCCCAAGGCCATTGAAACTTATGGATATTCAAAAGATGAGTTGTTAAAACTTGATGTAAGGCAACTGGTTCATAAAGACAGTCAACACATTTTTGATAAAGTCATTACAGAGATATTGACAAAAGGCTATTCGTGTCATGAATCTACGGATTTGAAAAACGATGGAAGTACCTTTATTGCAGAGGTTCAGGGAAGTATTGTCCAATTTAATGGAACACCACATTATTTGGCTGTAATACGTGATATTACCCGGCGAAAACAAACAGAAAAAGCACTGATTACAGCCAAAAATGCCTCAGACGCGGCAAATAAAGCCAAAAGTAACTTCCTGGCAGTGATGTCCCATGAAATTAGAACCCCTATGAATGCAATTATTGGAATGACCGAGCTTACACTTCAAACAGACCTGAACTCAAAACAGATAAATAATCTTAAAATTATTAAAGACTCTTCATACCATCTTCTGAACGTTATCAACGAGATTCTTGATTTTTCTAAAATTGAAGCCAATAAATTATCAATTGAGGCGATTAATTATGATCTATATGCTTTACTTTATGGTGTTATTTATCTTTTTAAGGGGCAAATTAAAGAAAAAGGACTATTCCTTAATTTAGAAAAAGCCGAAACATTACCCAAATTTATCAATGGTGATCCAATTCGGTTGAAGCAAATTCTGGTTAATTTGGTGAACAATGCCATTAAGTTTACACGGACAGGCGGCATTACAATTAAGGCAATGTATGAAAATGATTCATATCTTTTATTTTCTGTTACTGATACAGGCATTGGCATTCCTGAAAACAAGCACCAGTCAATATTTGACAGTTTTAATCAGGCAGATAATTCTGTCACGAGAAATCATGGTGGAACTGGCCTCGGGCTTGCAATATGTAAAAAATTGTCCGAAATGATGGGTGGTAACGTTACTGTATCAAGTACGCCAGGATCAGGCAGTACTTTTTCATTTCGCATAAAGTATCAACCAGGCGACAAAAATGAAATGAGTCCGCTAAATCAACACAATGATTGGAAACAGTTAAAAGAAGACACCTGTCCATTAAATATTCTTTTAGTTGAAGATAATCATGTGAACGCCAATATTGCCAAACAATTTTTAGAAAAAATGGGGCATGATTCTGTAACCGCGCTAAATGGAAAAGAGGCATTGGAAGTTCTTTCAATACAAACCTTTGATATTGTACTTATGGATGTTGAAATGCCCGAAATGAATGGTCTTGAAGCGACCAGGCGTATACGAAATGGTGAGGCCGGTGAACATGTATCGGGAATTCCTGTTATCGCCATGACTGCCCATGCACTCAATGAATTTAGAGATGAATGTATGCATTCTGGAATGAATGACTTTATCTCAAAACCTGTCGATTTTTATGAATTGGGAATTGTGCTTAAAAAGTATTGTGCCACATCGCCATCTAAGCAGTCGAATGATTTGGATCCACAACAGCATAATTCCAACAACCACATTATAAACAAAAATGAAGCAATGCAACGTTTGGATGATAGTGAAGAATTATTTGATATGATTTGCAATTCATTTTTAGATGATATAGATGATCCTTTGAAAAATATGAATCAGGCTATCAGCAGTAAAGACTACGAATGTTTACGATATAACGCGCATACATTAAAAGGCTTGTGCGGCAATATTGGTGCAAACAGATGTAAAGAGATGATGTTTCAAATAGAAAAAATGGCCGGTAGTGATTATCCTGACCGTGATCAATTGAGATCATTTTATGAGAATTTTTTAGTAGAACTGGAAAAAGTAAAGGAAATATTATCTTAGGAATGCTCGAAAAATAAGTTCCCCATTTCAGATGGATTTAAGGTTGGATGAAAAATAATAAATCATATCAACATATCAAATTGCCAGGATTGAACTTTTCGCCCCTTGATATCAAAAAGGCCAGACAGAATAATCAAATATTATCCTTTGACCTGGAATTTTCGCGTGCCTGCAATCTTAGCTGTTTGTATTGCTATGCTGGAGGAAAAGCACTTGAAAATGAGTTAACATTTGATGAAATCATATGTGTTATCGATCAGGCTGTTGCTTTGGGGGCAAGACAAGTTGTAAATATCGGCGGCGGAGAGCCGCTCGCCTGTCCCTTTTATTGGGATATTCTAAAAAAAGAACGTTCAGTGGGATTAAAATCAATTACGTTTACAAATGGTACATTTATTACAAAACAAATCGCCCAACAATTGTTTGATTTTCAGGAAAGCATCGCCTTAAAATTGAACTCGTTTGATCATCAAGTCCAGGATTTTTTAACAGGGAAAAAAGGGACAGCAAAAAAAATTCAACAGGCATTTGAAAACTTGTTACAGATTGGGTATGGTAAACAATCCGCTCCCATACTTGCGATTGAAACCATTGTGTGCAGACAAAATTATCATGAAATTGAGACGATTTATCAGTTTTGTAGACAAAATAATATTATTCCTTATATTGAAATATTGACATTACAGGGAAATGCAAAAAAGAATGTTGATTTTCTCGCAACGCGAGCTGATGAAAATTATCAATTGTTTCAAAGATTATTGGAGTATGACCAGACAAATTTTGGCATATCCTGGCCCGTGACACCACCTGTTGCCGGACAGACCTGTAAACGACTGCTTTATTCAATGTATGTGCGAAGTGATGGCAATATTCAGGTGTGTCCTGGAATTGAAATTATTCATCCCGACCTGAATGTAAGAAACAAATCAATTCAATGGATACTCAAACATGCCGAGGTATTTCATAAATCAAGAAATATCTATCAGCATTTACAAGGACATTGTAAAACATGTCAATATGAGGATTGTTATGGATGTCGCGGCACAGCGTTCTCTGAGTCAGGTGACTATTGTGCTGCGGATCCATCTTGTTTTATTTAAAATTTTGGTACCAAATTAGCAAATAAGATCAGTTATAAATATGAAAAAAATATATGAACATTAAAAAAAACAATTATGAAATCGGAGATTAAAAAAAATGGACGTAGCAAAACCTGTTACAGATTTGGTGGCATCATTGAACTGGAATCTTATCTTACCGTTGATTCAGGCAATGGTGGTATTTTTCTTGGTTCTTTGGATTAAAAATTACATTGTTTCTCTTTATGCATGGTTTCAATTCAAAGGCTCTTTAAACATTGGATATGGCACATGGGTTCGCATTCCAACTTCAAACAGTCATGTTGATGGACAAATAACTCAAGCCAATCGTCATGTGATTCGGGTCGATACGAAGGATTTACGAATATTTATCCCAACCAAATCCTTTCGAGAAAGAGATTGGGCTTTGCTGAAAAAAGATGCATTTGATAAAGATAAGAATAAGGATAAAGAAAAAGATACAGATAAATAGAAAATGAAAGATAAAACTTCATTTCAGACACGAAAACAATATTTTAGAATTCATCGAAACCATATTTGTTTTGTGCGTTTTATTTTGGAAGCATATGAAGGAATTGCCTTGATGCGTACAATTGATGCAAAACAAGGAATTGTGGAAATCATGACAGCACCCGGTTGTAATCATGAAGTTGATGACATATTAAATGATCTCAGGCAATCGATATTAATCACTGATCCTTTAATTGCGCCAAAACTGACTTGATTCAAATCAGATAAGCACTCAGGATGTAACAATGCACCCCAAAAAAATTCTTATTCAAACATATGGATGTCAAATGAATGTCTATGATACAGAAATCATGAAACGTTTACTGTATCCCAATGGATATTCATTAACAACATCAGCAAAATCAGCAGATATCATTTTGATAAACACCTGTGCAATTCGTGAAAAAGCAGAGCAAAAAGTTTTTAGTTATCTCGGACGTCTGGCATTATTAAAGCAAAAACGAACAAACCTGATTATTGGCGTCTGCGGGTGTATTGCGCAAAATTATGGTAAAAAGCTGATTCGTCGCGCACCTTGCGTTGATTTTGTTATGGGAACACACGCGCTTTTTCAATTACCATCAATACTTGATTATATATGTAATCAGTCTGGCAGAAAAAAACTATTTATTGATTTCAAAGATGAGCTGGAAGAACTGGATTCCATGCAACAACCCGTCTTAAAATCAAAGATTTCATCTTTTGTCACCATCATACGTGGATGCAACAACTATTGTTCGTATTGTGTCGTGCCATATGTTCGAGGTAATGAAATCAGCCGATCCCCTGAGGCAATCCTTGAAGAAATAGAACAAAAA
>Ga0272440_1001724_pt1 | contig 17620 bp, 8 predicted proteins | sample SSMMMBAug17_FD_192440 | JGI IMG/M metagenome (GOLD analysis project Ga0272440, IMG submission 192440) | Marine sediment archaeal communities from Little Sippewissett salt marsh, Falmouth, MA, United States - SSM-MMB-Aug17 | ecosystem: Environmental > Aquatic > Marine > Wetlands > Sediment ...
AATTAAATAAAGTTACAGCACCCTAATGCCCAAGTTTACGAGTATAACAACCAAATAACCGGCAGTGCAAAGCAATGTGAAGCGAAGTGAAACATTGCTTTGCACTGACCGGTTGATTGACTGGTTATGTACAATGTGATTTAAGCGTGTTTTGTCATTTTCAGCACATCACCCACATTTCAATTGTATATCCACCACTTTGTCCTTGTACAGCAAGCTTCGGCTAGTTCAGTGTCTCTATTCGTTCAGAATAGCGAAAATCACTTTTATGGGTTCTTTTCTTAGATTGTTCATTTTGGGGGAAAAATTGGCATTCTAAGAGCAAAAATTGTGATTTTTTTATATTATTTAAAATCAGTAGCTTAACAAAAAAAGTTTAGGTCCGACCCTATCTGTATCCGTTTATCTGTACTATCTGATCTGCTATCTCTTTATTAAACCAAGGCAAATACCATTTATATAATCACTTTAAATAATCAAATTTAATACCAGGTTTTACAGCTCGATTAGCTGTCTCTTTTATTCTTCCAGTCCAGCTATAAGGCTTTCCATTTGAGCCACGCGCAAATCGTTTAATTCTACGTATTCGGAGGCCAGTAATTGGGATTTCTTCTTCATGCAGTATTTTTGATTCTTCCACAATTTTAGATCGGTACTGGGGTGCATTACGTTCTCCAGTTACAGGATCTTTCTCACCAGCGGTTTCATCCGTTCGTGCTCTACGCAGTCGGATTTCACCATTCACTGAAGAATTATGAGCAATATATTGCGGGATATATGGTATCCAATGCCTTGCAGTTGAAGACTTTAAAATAAATTGTGGTAGAACATCCTTTGGTTCCTCTTCAGGACCTCCAACAGTTTCACGTTTAGCAGTGTGAGTCACTTTGTTGTCGGTAAAACGTCTTTCCCAAGCCCATACCATGTTTGAAGCTTCATCACGGGCGAATCGAATCTCTTCAATATCATGATTATCCAGAATTTCGATCGCAACATTTGGACACATTAGATACGAACCCGTGAGTTGACTTTTATTAGAGTCTTCTGAGTTAATTGAAAACATTGACCACTGCGAATCAGAGTTATCTTTATTGATAGGATCAATTTCAGTCATTACACCAAAACTATCAAAAATTCTGATAGACTTAACCTCTAATAGTGAACCAGATGTAACTGGTAAAGGAGCTGTGTACCAGTTATTAATATCTGTATAAAAAAATTCTGGCAACAATAAGGATAGTACATTTGGTTCTGGATCAACAGGGCTGTCAAAATACGCGTGCCCTTCTTCAAAACGCCACCACCTTGGATGTGGTGCACCTTTGAAATAAAGCTGAGTTGGATTAACACGAATACTTTGAGTTTTTGTTGTACTTTCAGTAACAGTATCAGAATATTGAAAATTTGACCAATCTAGACAATGACCGTTATAATTAGTTGCTTTAAACTTGTGTTTGGCTGCTTTAAGTTCAAATTCATATTCCAAAGAAGCTGCTTGCCACGATAATGCATCTCCAGAATCATTTTCAGCTTCAATAATAGCTTCAAGAGGATCCGCTTGATCTACTGAAACTTTTTTTGCAGGAAAAGGGTTGTTGGAGTTATTAAAATCTGATTTTTGATATAATGTTACCTCTTCAAAAGGATGTTGACAAAAATCAATAGAGGTTTGAACAGGTCTGCCACCATTTTTTGCTTGGAACTCCCCTGTCTGCCACTGACGAGATAAAAACCATAATGGGTCTTTAATTCGAGCATCCAGAGCTTCTGAAATATTTGAAGAAATATTTGAAGCATGGATTTGTTGAAAATTACTATTGATTGATTTCTTAATCATCATTATGCTCCTTCATACGATAAAAACCTAGTCTTTCGTTGACATTTTCTGTTGAAGGCACTGACGTTACTCCATTTTCATTAATTTCAAAAAATTCTTCACATATAGACCAATGCTTTCCGAGCAATACGGAACTTTGTTTAGGAACCCTTGCTTTACAGGTCTTCCCTTCACAACGATATGGTATTTGTAAAGCTCCAGGGAGTAAAGATGATGGGACTATTTTATCTTGTGTAGAAAGAGTCCTTATTTTCATCCAATTAAGAGTTTCTAATACCATTTCTGCAGCATTTTTATCGTTCCAATTGTTATGTTTTTGATTCGGTGGAATACATAGTAATAGTATATTGGGAGGTTCTGACTGAGGGCTGTCATAATTAATCGCAATGCCCGCCATTTGTGTTTGGCTGGGTCGAATCTCTGCCCACTCATCAATTACCAAACCAGCTAATGGTTGATTGCTGGAAAGACCATTGGACTTATCCAAATAGACACCATAATGAAATGATCGCGGTGCTTCTTCATCACTTTGTGCTTCTTCATCTCCTTTGCGTAACTCATTCGCTCCGGTTGCAGATTCAGGGTTTGCATGATGTGCCTTCAGATCCAAGATAAGCTCAGATACTACAAGGGCTTTTGCTACTGCTGGACGTATATCTGCCCAAAATGATAATTGTTCCGATTTACCTGGATTCATTATTTCTTTAATATCTGGTCGTAAAGCATCTGTTCGATCATAAGGAGGTAAAATCGGCAAAGCATTACCATCAAGAACCTTTTGTAATGCAATGGTAACAGTATTTAGTGCATTATTTGTATCAGATAAACTATTAAAGAAAATATTGTCTGTTTCACTCATTGCTAATTCGAGAGTATCAAAACGTTTCTTAAGTCGTTTCTCGATATTCTGAATACGATGATCCAACAGTTCCAAGTCATTAATTGCATCTTCCAGGTTGAATGGTGCAAGAGCAGTAGGTTCTGACCAAAATGAAACATCCCAAAGATGTTGTCTTAATTGATTTAATTCTCTGTTTGCTTGATCTAATAATTTAATTGTAGATTCCGAGTCTTGTGGATTAGATTCCGAGTCTTGAGGATTAGTAAGAGCATCGCGAAGCAATCCACAATAATATATGAAGCTCGTCCTGGCATCAGCAAGACTTGATCTATGCTTCGATAGCTTTTGTTTTAATGATTCTACACGGTCAAGTAACCGATTGATTGCATAGACATTTAGTGAAATTTTTGATTTTTCGTCCAATTCATGATCAGGACTGACTGATGCATTCATATCACTAGGCTCTAACACACGTGCATCTTGCCATACAGATCTTAACATGTCTACTTTCGCTTTCAATGACTGATATTCGGAATTATCATCTTTTCCTAGGCCTAGATCAAACTCCAAATTATTTTTTATAAATTGATCTGTATTGCCTTGTGGTTGAAAAATATCCGCAAGATATTTTTTTTCTATTAACTCGCGAGCAAAATATTGATGTAGACGCAGTTTTAACTCGCTTTCACCACCAACTACAAAATCCAGTGGCTCCAAGCCCAAATCAGAAGAAAATGAAATATTTAGTGAGGCATTTGTATTAGTGAGTGTGCGGTGTTTTACTTTGATTATAGTAGTGGCAGTTGAAAAATCTGTAAGTGCTTCTGATGCCATATTCGCTAGTGATGGTTCAGCTATTGCTCTTGGATTTTTTCCATCAGATGTGTCTGGCACATTAACTAATAACGATATCCTATGGGTTGAACCTTGTCCATGACGCTGAGTTTTGATAAATGTTGGTTCACCTGGAACTTGCCCCCCTGACAGAACTTGAAGCCAAGCATTGGCATTATCAGGAGAACCTATGGTTCTTTGATAAACGGCCTCAGCCATGATTAGGTCAGTCAAGGAATCTAAATTCTTTTCAATAGCAGTGTGCAATTTTTCAATAGATAGCCGTTCTTCTTGCGTGTCAAACTCGTTGAATCTTTCTAAGTTTCCTTCCAGGAAATCCAATCCATCAAAAATGCGGCGGCCAATAGGCTGTTCATCATCTCCTCCAAAGGAACTTATGTTTTTAATAGGACATTCTTGTCGTAGAAATGGAATTATTCGATCTAAACCATTACCCTGGTCGTGTATCCATCTTTCACCAAATATACCCAAGACTTCACCAAGGCTATTTCCACGCTGAAGCATATCAAGCATGGTTTGTGCGATTCGTACCTGTTTTGACCCCAAATTAATAGCAAAAGCACCTTCTGATTTATGTCGTGTATAGGCCGAGCGCATAATGGCAGCTGCCGTTGCTTGAGGAGTTGATGGGGCTAAGATAAAGCCATCATTGTCTAATTGTGATTCTTCTCTGAGTTTTCCAATGAAACCAAAATAACCTGCATGTAATTCAGTTGGATGGATCTTTCGTATGTGAGATAATTTTTCGTTGGCTAATCCAGTTCCAAAGGAATCTATGCGATGCTGGAATAAATCAATTGTTTCCAGCAATAATATCTCCAACTCAGCGATACCTTGCGGTCGGGATGCAATTTCCTTTAAGTGAAGAAGTGCCGAATAATACTTGCTATTGATTTTGATTAGCTTTTTTCGTTTTTCTGTTGGAATATCTTTAAGTACTAATGAAGGGTTTTTATACATTTCTTTAATGGAAGTGTTAAATATAAATTCCGTCTTTCTCCTGATCTCTTCTTTTTTAGACATTGATAGTCTCTCAAGTGTACGTAAAGATTTGCATTCATCTTCTCCAAGTACTATGTTTGCCGTCAAAATGATAATGTTTTTGGTTAAAGATAATCTGGCAAGTCTATACAGAATAGGCCATGTTTTATCTGATTCATCCGGGTCTGGAAGGTCCTTGAGTGCAGTTGAAGTTATCATCTTTAAATAATTTTTTGGATGAGTTTTAGTTTTTATACCTTTAACATAGGGACAACCGATAGGGTTTGTTTTCTCGCTCCCGGCTGTTGCAATATCCAGGCGTACTGATGTGCGATTGCTTTTTAGGATTGCATCCATTTTTTCAGAGGATTCTGGGTCATCTGGAATCTGTACAGGAACAACATTTTCTGCATGTTCTAATAAAAAATCTCGGAGGATTTCAGAGTATTTTTTGAGAAAACAAAGAACTTTTGCTTTCTTTTCATCGCTTTCAAATTCAAGATCAATCGCATTAATGTCTGTAATTGTAACCATACCAAAAGCATTTCGGCCGAACCTCATTGGAGAAAAAACACCACGTGCAGACATTGAATTGGCAATAGATTCGACAAATTTATTTTCATCGACCCCTTCTAAAAAAGTTAAGTTGTCTATGGCTTCATCAATTAAGGCAGGCCCAATGACGCGTAACATTGCCCGAGCATCTTCTAACATACTATTGGAGGCTCTCGGAGCATTCCTTGTGGTTTCAGGAGCGATACCTAATGCAGCCGCCATTTTGTCAGCTACGTTGGTTCCATCCATCAGTTTTGATATGGTCTTAGGCGTAGTTTTCAGTTTACCTGACTCACGATCTGTTGCTATTTCTAAATAATGTTTAACATCCTGATAAGGACTAATATATACAGAAGTTTCAGAAGGACTATTATTTGTTGGAGCATCTTGTGGTAGGAACTCAAATTCACCGTTTGCAATCAAATCCTGTATGAGTGTGTCAATTTCATTATTTGCAGCACCACTATGAAGTCCCACTGCTATAATCCAATCCGCATTTAATGCAGACCTGACAATGTCCTCATTTGACAGTTTTATACCCATTCCCATTTCAACGGCTACTCTGAAATCAGCGATCCATCCGCCGGAATCAATGGCCTTTGGTGTGTAACTGACTTCACTGCAAAGTGTGTTGGTGTTTTTTGGTATCAATTTGCCAGAGGCCAATTTCGATACGGTTTGGCCATTGATAGCAAAAAGGGCAACCCGTCTTGGCAAAGCTGTAATACGACCAAGACGGTTTTCTGGTGTATTTGTATTCTCATTGTTAGACCTCAAGAGGTGGACAGCACGTGCTGGACCAATTGTCTGGGCTAATATTTGCCATTGTTCAGAAACATCTGGATTTTTCGTATCCCACCATCGGGATGAGTTACCGATTCCCTTACGAAAAGATTCAAGAAATTTACCTTCATCTGGCTGAACTGTTTCAATTCCTTTTTCAGAAAAGGATTCATCTGGATACCAACGGAACCAAATTTCTTTTGTATTTAAAATAGTAGCCTTTTCGACATTTATGCCTTTTTTGGACCATTTAGATAGCTGTTTGCGCTCTTCAGATTTTCTTTTATTCTTTGCCGCTAAACTATTATCTTTTCCAGATGCTAGTATTGCCTTTAATTCATCACGTTCCTGCCTGGTATTTGCCACGATAGGCAGGTTGTTTTTTTGAACAATCCGATATTCCAGCCTCATTGGCATAAGTAATAGAGGTGGTGCAGGTTTTTCTGCAAAGCTATCGGAAATGTTTTTTTGAATAGCGTTTTCTGCAATGTTGGATAGCATATCAGAAACAACAATTCGACGGTGTCTTTTTCTAATATTTGTATCAGGCATTAATTAATCTCCCAACTGGAACAACGGCGGCAATAGGCTTTTGCCAGAAGGAACGGGCAATAGAGGCAGATGTTCGATCCTGATTCCAGTATTGTTCCGTTGTCCCCGAAAGTATAAACTCATAATCAAAATTAATATAGTCAGCAGAATCTGGTTGCATATGAGACCAGGAGAGGTCATCCCATGTGGTCAGAGAATTTAGCTCTGAAGGAGCTTTACGGTCGTTTTCAAACGCCATTCTAGCTCGAAAATAATCATAGGATTTACCTGTTGCAGCCATTGGAAAAGGAATTGCTTTAGATATGTAATCATCACGTTCAATGCGAACTGACACAGTTGCAACATCTAATCCGAATCGAAACCGACCTGCTGTTTCATACATATGGAAAAATGCACGATCTATCTGTTTATAAACCCAGTGTCGAGAGACATCAAAACCATAATAGGCAGTGTCCACATCAATCTTACCGAGGAAAGTTGGTTCCTTGGTTTCAACAATGTCATTTTCATCCCAGTTGTTAGTTTTTGTAATATTTAAAGTGATAATGGGTAAGTCGAGCTTTCGTATAATATCACCTCGAACAATAAATACCAGATTTTCTGAATTATCGTTGTCAGATGGGTTTGGGTTAAGACCAAGCTTATCTATCCATGCATGAATTTCAGTAATATCGTCACCTCTTTCATCTTCTATTGGCAATCCTTTATTCCAAAAACGTCGAAAAATAGTTCCCCGCATATCTGTCGGAAACTCTCGCCAACGAAGCTCAGTATTCATGGCATGATTTGCACCAAGCATGAATGCTTCTATAAATTGACGATTTTCACAAAAAAGTGAGACTGTATTCAAAGGTAAATTTGTAATACCTGACAATATTGTTTCTTTAGAATAATTAGCCAAATATTTAGACAATGGTAATGGAATAACAGGACTTCTATAGATAGGAGCTAAAATTTTTGATTCCTTCTCATTTCTGCCTTTTACTGTAAAGTCAGCCTTGGTAATAGGTAATACCTTCAATGAGTTACTTATAACTGTCGCATGATCAGCTGATTTGAAAGATTTAACAAATAAGGTTTTGCTCTCGGGACGTTTAAATCCCTCAAAAGCATTATTATCTATTATAGGAACCATTTCTTTTTCGAGATGACTATGAATACCTGAATCTGTCAGAAAACATTTTCGGAAGTTAGCTGGAACTAACCTGGCAGACTTGGACAGTACCCCAGGAGTATGGTCACCCGGTATTTTAGGTGTAGGAATGCCTTTAAATATCCTTTTATTCACTTGTATTGGAATAGGACGCTTTGCAGCTAAACGCCTTAACCCTCGGCTAGCATATTGTGTGGGAATTCCGCCTTGACGCATTGAATTGGTGATTGTCTGATTCTTGGTAGTATCTAAAACAAAAGCTTGTATGGGCTCAGATAATGCAAGTGCAGTATCTGTAGCCAATTTATCGAAATGTCGTGAAATAAGCCGTTTCGCTAAACGTTCTGAGGTTTGTAGCCTTAAAATTCTGAGATTAGCTTCCATAATTTCTTCATATTGTTCCCAACAGATTTTAACCATTTCTTCCTGATTTTCGGCAACTGTTTTTGCGCCCATTGCTGCAACTTGGCGCATTTTTAAATCTAGATTAATGTGATGGAACCATTTTCTTTCGTTAGTTTCTCTGTCAACTTTTTTGTCTGGACCATAGCGAAATCCATATACTGGAAAAGCAACTAAAGGATCATTATCATTCTGATTTTCACTATTTTCACCACTAATAGCTTCAGTTAGTGTAACCTCCATTTTATTCATAAGGGATTCCTCTGTATCTATTCTTTGTCCTGTTCTATTCTGTTCATCTTCATGTTGAAGGGCACTTTGTATCTGAAATGTTTGTCCATGCATTATATAATCATTGTAATATCCAGGATTTGCAGCAGATGCTTTTTTGGACATACCTATGGCGCTTTTTTCTTCCTCGGTTAGTTTACGTAATCGTTTAATTAGTGCTTCGAAATCCTCCTGTGTATCAGTGGTAAAACGGGAGTGATGATAGTAAGGTAGTTCAACATTTGTAGCGGTTGTTTCCCAGGCAGGGGCGGCGTCCTGTGAAGCAGTTACACCATTGAAGACACCCTCAGTTGCCTCACGATCTAGTCCAATTAAGACACCGGCCAAATAAGTGGGTACGAGAAATAAGTAGTATGAAGTACGAGGTTGAAGGCGGCGGCAACACAAAAGGCGAGAAAATCCATTTGCTGGATCCTTTTCCAGTATCTCCGCAGGAAGATCTGTTTCATTTTTTAAACGAACCTGAGAATGAGCCCATGCCCATGCCTGTTTTAAATCTGGCAATGATTTGCTCTGAGTTGCATTTTGGACACGTATTCCAGCAAGAGGAGCATTTCCTTGATTGATAAACTCAAATTCTGTGTCTTTCAGAGCAAGCAATGCAATCCAGGGTATTTTTCCTTTGTTTTCATCAGTATCCAGTGAATAGCGCCATGGATAGTCTGGATCTACGAATTCTATTAAAGGAAAATAACTTGCCTCAAAGCCTCGCAAGCCTGGAGTAGGTTCAATTCGTGCAATAGCAGACGAATTGATTCCAATAATGTCACCAGGGCCGCGCAATTCAGCAGAAACCGGAACAGAATCAAGTCGTTTCTGACCATTCGCTGTTACTTGCAATGTGTATGTTAAATTTAATCGAGACCCTGTCACTAACCCATTAATAGCAACATGGGAACGAATATGTGGCAATAAAGAAAATTTTTCTTTCATTTTTAAGCCCTGTATTGTGATGCTGCAATGTAATCTGCTACTGCAGGATTGGTATATGCATTTGAGTTTACTCCTGCATGAGATAGGCAGCCGGTAAGGGTTTCATTAACATATTGAAAGTCACTAAATGCGTTGACTAAAGTATTGTCAGACAATTGTACAGATTGACTTGCCTCAACAACTTGACTTTGTTCAATATAACGTGAATGTTTTATAACTTCCACTGGATTTGCTGGTGCTAATTTCTTTTTTATACTTTCGGGTGGACGCATATTGTTTTCATGAAATACATCGACGTAACGGCTGATAGATTGATCGCTAATAAGGCTCTGACTTTTTAAACAATTTAAGGTGGCATAGCGATCATCAACCATTTCTATTTTGATGTATTCATAATCATAGGTACTGGTTATGGCTTTATTTGACGGTACTGACAATTTATCTGCAGCCAGCATAAAACCAGCTTTATGACTCTCAAAAGTAGGTGCGCGTAATTTTTCGCTTTCTGATAATTTGAAAAAATGACCCCGCACATAATCCATCTTGACTATTTCATAAGCTACGTCGGATTCGACTATTTCTATATCCAGTAGTAAAGGACCTTCTATATGTGCCTCACCAATCTTTTCTATGATAATTCCAAGGGGAACAGCACGTTGTAAAAATCTTAGCCCTCCTATTGGATCAATAGTATTTTCAATTTCTTCATCATTTTTAAATGAAACACCAGAAGAGCGACCCTCAGGAGCGATAGGTTCGAACCCCTTTGATTCTGTTATAGCTTGATGCAAAAGCTTAACGCCATCTACTTTAATATTTGCGATGGATTGAGAAGCACCCCATGTATGGTTGATTTTGAAATCAATATCAATATAGCAGATCGTAGCCCAGACCTTACCACTTATTCGATAAGTATTAGGACCTGATAACCTCAGATCTGCTCCAAGTACACACTTAACATCACCATCGACCAGCAGCTTCAGGCCAACACATAGAGCGACATGGAATGCAAACGGATTGAATGAAATGAGAGTGTCAAAAAATGCCCATCCCTCTGCAGCCAGCCTTTTTCCAAATATTTTAGGACCTTTTGCATATAAATTGACACGGGCACCAAATTGTACTGAATTTAAAGTGATCGCGTTATAGGCACTCATAGTTACTTTTGGATTATTGGTTCCAAAATTAATTGAAAGCCTGCGCAGCTTTGGAAAATTGGCTGGTGTTGGATACTGTGGATGTAATCCACCGAATGAAGCTACAAAATCTGGATTCTTTCCCCATCCTGTTCGTACCGCTGAATCACCGGATATAGCCCAGTTTAAAATTCTGGAACTTTGCAATGATGCATCAAAACTGATGGTCTTGGCCGCAAAATCAATTTCACCAAAAAAGGAAAGTTTTAAGTCAATAATGGCTACATCTGGTGTTGGCAGTGCGGAATTCAAGCCACCAACAATCAGTACTCGAAACTCATCACCCACCTCAATAACGACTCCCAGGGTAACGTTGATCAAAACCGGCTGACCCCAGCTAATCCTGGCAACTGGCCCAAAGAAATGTTGGCCCTCCTCAGGAGGAAGAACTGCTGCCATATCTTCCAGAATAGTTCTGGCATTCTCAATGGGATCTTCTGGAAACAGTAAGTTATCAAAACGGCCGGCATAAAGAACCTCTCTCATGGCATCGGTATTGATCGTACGATTAATACCGATTACCCCACCAAGTCCGGTAAGGAAAAATCCGTAACCTAATGGAATAATAAATTCTCCAAAAATAGAAGCTGCCATTGAAAAACCATCTTTGCCACCGGGCAATTTGGTATTAAGAATTGCAAATGCTGAAAAGCTGAAAGTCGAGAATTTGAGAGCTAATGCACCTCTGTATTCATCCTCAGACACAGAGATTAATCCACCTCCTGTAATAACAGAGGCATCTAATGCGATTGCATAACCTGTAGGTGGTTCAAAACCAAACTTAAGATCATACTTTCCTATAACTCCATCACCTTCTGGTGTTGGAATTATTGAAATTTTAAGCCCACCTTCTTCTACATAAGCATATATTGGCCCAAGATTTAAATCACCCGTAAAAAATACTGTCGTTTCTACACCATCTTCCCAGTCTAACAGAACACCCAGTTCATAAATGGATATGGCACCAAGGTCAATGTTTAGGGGAACAGTAACTCGAAGGGACGTACCACCATCAAAATATACACCTCGACCAGTACGCCAACCCATGATGATGTTTCCTGCATCAATTTCAATTGGTTTAGGAATGATAAAGTTAAGTAAGCCATCATCTGAAACATCTATTGTAGCTTTAAGCCCCTTAAATCCACCAGATAAATAAAAGTCAGCCTCAGAAGTCTTACCGATTAATCCACCTATTGAGCCTAAAATCGCATCTGCTTGAAGTTTTGAAGAACCATCTTTGCCGACAAGTATTACGGGCTGAGTGTTATTATTGTCTATATCTTTATTTTCATAGTTTAAGCCGAACTCAAATTCAAAATCCTCATCTAATGAGGATGGGTCTCCAATAAGTTCAATATTTCCGGGTGTCATAGCAATATAAATACCGCCAGTTGTATTTGCATTCAGTTTATATTTGAATTTGAGTTTTTCAGATTCTATTAGCGGTTCTTCACCTTTATTATCTCCTTTAGCATATGGCGTCACTGCCAATCCTAAGTTTTGAGGGATATTAAGGTCGCCAATAGGTATGATTTTAATACCTATTTCCTTTGTAAAAACAGGAGTATCATCCTCTTCAAATTTATATTCACGTTTTGCTATCTTTATTGCGTTAACGAATTCTTCCACAACATTGTAATCGAAATCTGATTGGAAAAAGGGAGCGCATACTTCTTTATAAACAGTTTCAGAATCAGTGTTAGAAAGAAATTTAACCGGATTATCAATTGTTTTCTTGTAGGAAAATGCAAATAGGCTCTCATTGATAAGGTTATAGATAACATTTAAGGCCAATGTGTAATCAAAATTATCATTCCAGAGATAGACCTTTTTGGACCAATTGAAATTATCGCTAATGAATTCATCAAGACATTTCCAATTAAAACTGAAATAGTATTCATAGTCCAGATTGGTTTCTTCTCTTAACTCTAGTTTAAGGACACCAAGAGACCTCAATATAGCACTGATAAACGGCAGTCTTGTTGTTAGGTATTCATATAGTAAACTATCGAAAATATCTCCTAATAATTTAGAAGATATTATTGTAAATTTTTTAAGGGTAAGGAATATTTCTTTCCCATATTTAATAGCTTCATCGCCTTGCGATAATTCATCCTCTGTTAATTTTTTCATTATTTTTTTAATATCTAAAAAATCTTCTGAAATAGTCGAGCCGTCTAACTCAATGCCAAATTTTTTCAGATATGCGACAAAGGAATCATTAGTGTCCGTCGCAATTATTAGAGGTCGAAAAAACATAATGACTTCTTCAAGGTATGATTCAATTTGGTCCATTAATAATAACTCCTAACTTGTTTCGTCCTTCGGTTAGTACATCTATAAAGTTGTCTATTGAACTGAACTGACCTGATTTTTCTTTAACACCACAACGCCAAATAAAATAATCATTAATTAATTTTTTTACAGCTATAGTTTTTCCATTATCATCAATTTTTTTGAGATCTACATCGAGCAGAGAATTGACATTTAGAATTCCTGCTCCATTTTCATCCACTTTCCAATTATCAGGTGTATCACAGGTACATTCAATTAGAAACTTAAAGAGTTTATAAGTATTGCTATAATCATATTCAAATATTTTTACTCCTTCATCAGTCTCTCCCTTTTCTATCTTTTCTACATATTTGCTCATTAACCATTCTCTTCCCCAATAAGATAACCATATCGCACAAGCTCCGGCTGTTATCGCAGTTGCATATGAAGTTCCTTTTCCATCAGGAGCTACAGAATATTCCTCTTGATAGGGGATACCTGTCTCATAAAAAGTATTTTTACTATCATCACAATTTCCATTAACATTGCATCTAATTCCTTTTGTACGTGCATTCCATATGTCAACACCCGGGGCAACCACATCAACTTCCTTTCCTATAAAAGCAGATTCTAGGACTGTTTTTTTATGGTTACAGGCTGAAACACAAATTGTCCATTTACTTTTTCCTGGAAAGGCTGGTTTTTTTTTTCTAAAAAATTGTCCAGCAGCGGCAATTATAATAATACCATTGTCAACAGCCTCCTTAATACAATCTGTTGCTTTTCCAGTATGTGCAAAAAAGCCACCCAAGCTTATTGATATAACTCCTACGTTTTTCTTTATACAATCTTTGATGGCTTTGGTTAACCTATAAAGACTTCTACCACCTATAACAGTTTCTAATAGCGTCCAGTCGTTTAAAACGACAGATTTAGTAACTCTGTAAGGAATTAAAGAGGCATCAGGTGCGACGCCCGATACATAATTTTCTTCTACATATTTTGGATATTTGTTTGGTTCATTTTTGTTTGGGTGTCCTTCCTTGCTGATTATGGTACTCTCAAGAGCAGTGCCGTGACTAGGATGTTGAATAAAAATTATATAATACAATAATTTATCACGAGCTTCTCTTTCAGAATCAATTATGCCAAAAAAAGTAAAAAAATCTCGTCCTAATTCTGTTAATAGATTGCCTTCCAGCAACTCTGGATGATCAGTAAATCCTGTATCTGGATGACCTATTCTTATACCTTCACCTTTAGTGGTAGTGTTACCACTTGGACTATTAGTAAGTTTTCTTCTTTCCCAGGCGAGATGAAAATTACAAAAATATATTGGCCATTCAGGATTATCCGTAGTTACAGGATTTCCATTTATTGTCTTACCATCAAGACCTGTTTTAGTACACATAATAACCTTCTTGTTTGCAAGATGTTTATTAATTATTAAGCATATCGTTAAAGGGTTAAAGGATATCAATCTTTATCAAACAAACGTTTTTTGTATAGCTTTGCCAAACGCTGTATCACATCATGATCAATACATGAATAAGCCTCCTTGTAGGCTTCAGTTTGGGCGGACAGTTTATCGACTACTTCTTTTTTAATATGCCCCTGTGAGACCGCTTGCTTTGATAATTCCAAATATCGATCCATCAAATCGCAAATTGAAAAATCCACTTTAATCTTCTTTACAGCAACTTCCTTATGTTCAGGAGACTGATTAGCTTGTTCCCACAAAGTTTTAAAATCTTGTTTTATCGATTCTTCCATTTTTTTAATCCTTATTCGTATAATATTTATAAGTAAATATAATATCTACAGTGAAATTTCGCCGATTTTTACGGTATTCAATACCAAGTCTTTCATATTGATACCCCGAATTTTGATGGGGACTTTTATATCCTGGACTTTCAGCTTGTTGACCGTTGCCTCAAGGGTTATATCCTTGAGGATCATTGAGTTCACATTCATATTGATGAAAGGGGTTACAAACAATTTGATTTCCACTATACCAAAATCCGCTTTGATGCTTCGCGGAGCAGCCATGGTGTCAAAACCGAATTCGTCTGTACTGATGTTGTCTACTTGAGCAGAAGGTATTTTCAGGTTCGATAATTCTGCCCCTGGAAAAATAACTGAAGAATTTGGTTCAAACTCTTCTATTTTTACGGACTGCGTGGAAGTACCTGGTATAGATAAATTATTAATGCTTGCACCGCCGATACCCAGTCCGTTGAGTTCAAAACCGCCAGTCGGCAATTCCGTATCGTTGGCAAGAATTTTTTTAATTTTAGCACCATTCAAATCAAGACCGTTTACTGGGGCTATATTCGCCTGCAAGTTATCGGCTGTCAAATTAGGAATATTCATATCTATATTTGTTAGAGATTGGATTCTGACATCTCCCAGAGACATAGGAAAGAACAAATTCCCAAGATTTTGATTAACGCTCCAATCTCCGAATCCGAATCCGAAAAAGTCAATATCAATATCCAACTCTAATGAAAAACTCAAGTTCAGGATTATATTCACCCCTTGCAGAAAAGCATCGGCCCCTTTGAGTGAAGCTGAAGTTCCAGCAAGGATAACTTTATCTATATCGACATCTCCCAACACAACCTTATCAATGTCAAGATCTTCAAGAAGCCCTGATTCTACACGAACCTGGTCAATATTTATTTTTCTGTAAAGTTGCATCAAGATGGGCTTGATGCTTTCTTTCAGCGCAGCCGCCAGTTCAAGAGAACCAGCTTGTGATGCTGCTGTTTTTGCGTTAGTAGACATACCATCTCTCCTTTATGGCTGTTATAGTATTACTTGGAAAATTCTAAAAAACCTGTATAGTTGACTTGAATTCATTAAATGCATTTATGATCGTTCAACTTTGGTTTTTCATGGCATATTTATTGCCTTTTTTTAAAATTAAAGTGTAATAAATTTCAATTATGTGTGTCTATATTTATAGATCTCAAAAATTTATAAAATAGGAGGCACATAATGTTTAAAATTAATCACGAATTTTCTGATTTAGAAATTGAGCAATTAAAAAAATTAAGAGATCAGAGCAAAGATATCCGTGTAAAAGAAAGAATTTTATCAATTATTATGTTTGCTACATTGCAAATTTCAATATTACACATAGCGGAAGTAATTGGTAAATCAGAAAGAACAATAGAAAACTGGATTATTAAATATATTGATGAGGGTATAGAAGGTATTTTATCTTATAATTATAAACACAAAAAAAAGTATTTAGATCTTCATCAAATAAATCAACTTAGAATATTTGTAACATTTGATAACCCAGAAACCATTAAAGAAGTTGTTCAATATATAAATGATAAATTTAATGTTAAGTATTCGATAGAAGGTGCAAGAAAAATTCTAATACAAATGGGATTAAAACGTTTACGAACAAAAGTTATACCTGGAAATCCTCCTTCTATTGAAGAGCAATACCAATTTATCAAAGAATATGAAGAACTAAAAGCAATACCTGACTCTGTAACCCTGTTTGGAGATGGAATGCATCTCATTCACCAAAATTTGCCTGGTTTTTGTTGGGGGGACCCTAACATGAAACCGATTCTTGAGACAAATTCTGGAAGGAAAAGGTTAAATATATTAGGAGCCTATAACCCACAAGATAAATCATTAGTACATTTAACAGGTGAAGAAAATTGTAATGCAGAACGAGTTATAGAATTTTTAAAAAAAATTACAAAAAAATACAAAAAATTTTCTGTAATAAATATCATTTTGGACAATGCAAGGTACTTTCATGCTGTAATAGTTCAAGAGTGGTTAGAAAAAAATAAAAAAATTAAAATAAAATTCTTACCACCATATTCTCCAAACTTAAACTTAATTGAAAGATTTTGGAAATTTTCAAAAAAGATACTTGTGAGAAACAAATATTATAAAACATATAAAGTGTTTAAAGCAAAAGTATTTCAATTTTTAAACAATGTCAAAGATCAAAGCGAAAATTTAGAAACATTAATGGTCGAAAAATTTCAAATTGTTGAGGCATAAATCATGCCATGAAAAACCAGAGTTGAACGGAGGCATAAATCATGCCATGAAAAACCAAAGTTGAACGATCATAATTATATTAATATATTATTTTTTTGGAACATAATGCCCTTCGGGCAATTTAAAAGTTACTCTAACTCTTTAATGTTATTGCAGATAAATAATGTTAGGCATAATCTATAAAATTTTTGTTTTTCCGAAACATTTAATTATATATCAAATAAAATCAAGATGATATCAATATCCATTTCAAACATGGTGTGCTAAATAGAATTATTAATGAATCAAATTCAGATTTTAAGGATTCATCTTTAAGATTGCATGGTTGCTCAGCGACTCAATTCAATGTACCTGGGTCGATTTCAGTAATTTTGCCGATTCTGTTCTTGCTCAGCGCTTTGCTTAAACGCACTTGGGTCGGCTTCAGTTAATTTACCGATTCTGTGCTTGCTCAGCGTTGGCCTTAACGCACTTGGGTCGATTTCAGTGCTTTTGCCGATTCAGTTTTTTACTCAGCGTTTGGTCTTTACGCAATTTCTTAATGCCTGAATCTAAACCGATTGCGTTGAGGCTCAGCGAACTGCCGCATCATAGTCCATCAGTTAATCAGACGAATCAGAGTTCTTCTTCATTGTAATTATTGTCAATTACCGTGTGCGTGGATACTTAGTTTAGTCACTTTTGAAAATTATTGAAAAACGAACATAAAATCAATAAATATATTTTGTAACTGTATCCAAAGTCCCAAGTTTACGAGTATAACAAGGTCATAAGCGATTTTCACAACCATCAAAATTCTCATGTTGTCCGACATATTAACCAAATATTTTTTATTTTTTTAATATTGTCGGACAATATGAGGATTTTTATATTAAGCATAATATTGTCCGACAGAGTTTAAGCATAATAATTCAAAGTGTGACCAA
>Ga0272440_1001725_pt1 | contig 17618 bp, 12 predicted proteins | sample SSMMMBAug17_FD_192440 | JGI IMG/M metagenome (GOLD analysis project Ga0272440, IMG submission 192440) | Marine sediment archaeal communities from Little Sippewissett salt marsh, Falmouth, MA, United States - SSM-MMB-Aug17 | ecosystem: Environmental > Aquatic > Marine > Wetlands > Sediment ...
CGCCTGGAGTTGAAACTCCAGGCTATTCCTGTAACGTCCCTATGGGACTTTAAGTGTTTAGGAATGAACGAAAAATAAGAATCTCATTTTAGTTCCGAACATCTGGAGTCCAAACCTTTAGATTTGGGAGACAAGACACTTCAAGTCTTTTTGGGACGACACAGGAATAGCCTGGAGTTTCAACTCCAGGCGTTTAGGCAATTTGGATATAACATCCTACTTTTTGGAAATGCGCCCACTCTGAAAATAAGTTCCCCTTTATAAAAATGTTCATCGGGGTTTTTGTTCTGTAGAGACGTAGCATGCTACGTCTCTACGTGCCAAACAATTATACGTTCAAGGTATATGGGGAACTTATTTTCAGAGAAGTCCTTAATCACTTCTTATGAATGAATGCAGATTCTAACAAACTGTTCGATCAGAAGTCGAGTACAGATGGCAAAAAAGCGTTTTGTTCATTAAGCGTTACCTTTATCGTTAAGTCTGGATATAAGGGAATAGCTATTGGTTGAGAACGGGAAATAATTGTTTCTAGATCACTGCTGTTGGCTTTATTGCTAGTATAATCAGTGCCCCCAGCCGCTGCGGTAGAGTCTTTAGCTTTATCGCTAGTATACTCAATCCAGTCAGCCGCTGCGGTAGAATCACTGGCTTTATCTCTATCCCATTTCACTTTGAATTGATGTGAACTGACAAATCTTTTACCAAAAAATCTATCACCATCAGGACCTTCTAAAGTTATGTTTAAGAAACTATCTGTTTTATGAAAATCTGTAAAAGGAATTTTCCATTTTGAATTTTTTGCTTTAAGTATTGGATATTTATAAGCGAGTAGATCAATTACGAAACTTCGACCACTTTTCATTTGGCGAATCAGTAAAATTCCTGCAAAGGATAATTTTACTCCTTTACCTAATTTTATATCGTTTAAAAAATCAACCTTATCTATTTTAATCTTATTCTTTTTTAATGTGTGTAAAATGTTCTTTTTGAAAGTTTCGACATTTATGTCTTGAGCATCGTGAAGTTCATCAAACCATTTATAAAAAAACCAATCATGAAACCATTTATAAAACCATTTATCAATATCTTGTTTTATATAACGTACAAAAATAATCACTCCGACAGTATCATCTTTAAATGATGGAAAGCTTAATGGATCATTTGATGATAGTTCTAAGGAAATTAATTTTTGATCTTTTGAATTTGCAGAATACTTTTTGGTTTCTTTTTCAATAAGTTTTTTGGCGACCCATTCGGGAATACTCTTTCCATATTGTAATACGAGTTCTGAAACACCATTTTTTTCTTCTTTAGCTGTATTAATCTCTACATTTTCATAGTAAACTCTGGAAATATCTTCCACTTTTCTTGCATTACTCATTGGTGTTGCACAACTTACTGTAATAAGGAATAAAAAAATAATTCCTGACTTATAAGTTTTCATCTTCCCTCCTTCAAGATTTTTTTTCAAGTTGTTTTATTTTTTTATCTACATCATTTATGACGTGCTGTAAAGGTATTTCTATTGAATAATTGTTAAGAGATACAGGGCGATTTGAACCTGTTGAACTCGATACGCCATGATGAATACCAATTAATTGATCTTTGTTTCCATCTAGTATTTTAAAAATAGGTGCACCTGAAACACCTGGTGCTGTATCTAAATCAGTTCCAAAAGCATGTATTGTTTTGCCATTCCAGGTGGGATTTGTCTGAAAACGTTTTATTCTTGCCAGATCATCCAAATTTGAGTGTTCAATATCGGCCATGAAATAGCGATATAGTCCAGAGCTCTGATTTGAATATGCCGATTTAATCATTTTATTTGTCTGCTGAATAGAACGTGCTAAAGATTCCAGCTTTCTCGGTTTTGGAATTTTTGATCGAATAGAAATGTTATAAATTTGATCCATCGCTTTATCTGCAATAGCATATCTGAGTAAACGCTTATAGTTTGGATCATTAAAAGAACGTCGTAACTTGCAGGGAAATACAATACTCCCTCCTTCTAACCAAAAAATAGCTGGATTTTGTACACTGTGTTTTTTTTGAGCAGCTATTGCATATACACTACCTCTCTCATATGACGAAGCATCACCTTTCTCGGCAAACAAGCAATAAGATGAATTTGAAATATTTTCAATATGTTTTATCCCATCATTATTGATGTTTTTTTGAAGGCCTAATAGTGCAACATCATAGTGAGGCCAAATAAACGATTTTTCCTCAGTTACTTTTAGAGCCGTCTCAAATTGAATTTTTTGATGATTACACAACAATATACGTAAAGAGGAAAAATTCATTTCTGCAGATTTGGGATTTGAATCAAAACCTATCCAGAAACGATCTAAATCTAGAAGGTGAGTACAGGTGATTATAAACCCTTTATAAATAAAACCTGTCCCCAGATGATTATAGTTTCCCTGGCTTTCATAACCAATTGCGACAATGATATTTGTTAGGGAGTTAATATAATCAAGCTTATCTATTTCCCATCGTCGACTGCCATCTTCATGTGCATTCAATTTATTTTCAGTCAAATGATAACGCATATAATGTTATCCTTTTTATTAAGGAATGCTCGGACAACAAGTTCCCCATTTTAAAAAAATGTTCATCGGGGTTTTTTGTTCTGTAGAGACGTAGCATGCTACGTCTCTACGTGCCAAACAATTATCAGAGCACACCTAAGTTTTGCGCGAAGGGAACCTGGAAGGTTTTGACCAATGTTGCTATCCTAAAAACTTATTTAAAGCTTCCTTCCATACTTATTTGAGATAAACATTTCACTTTTGTCAATAAATTCTCTCCCCAGGAACCATCAGTCCACTCAACAGAACGTGATGGTTTAGCCATGAAATCCAGTCCACCAAAATTCATGGCATCAAATGCCATGCGTGAACTTTCTTCGTCAGTAAAAGCAGAGACAAAAACGATTGGAATATGATAATTATTTACGATTTCTCGGGTAACATCAAGGGCATTTAAATCTGGAAGAAAAATATCCATTGTAATGATATCCGGATGGATCTCTTGTAGCATTCGAATCGCATCTTTGCCAGTTTTTGCGATTCCCACAACCTCAATCCATGGATCCTTGCTTAAGATATTCTCAATAAACAAACTTTCTGTTGTCGAATCTTCAACAATCAATACACGTATTTTACGAGATAAAGGCATATCAACAGTATCTTTTGGCAGTTGAACGATAATACGCGTTAAATTGTTTTCACTTTCCAGATCAATACTGCCAGAATGAATTTGAACGATCATTCTCGCTGAATATGTCCCCAAACCCATACCGCTTTTTTTACCATAGGTTGAATACTTTTCAAAAAAGTTTGAGCGGATACTGTCAGGAACAGTGCCCACATTTTCAATAATTATTTTATCCTTTTGATCATGTTTTATATAGATTGTAAGATGTTCTTTTTCGGGTGAAGCTTCAATTGCATTCTTAATTAAATTCGCCATCATGGAATATAGCAAAAATTCTTCACCATGAATAATGAATCGTTCAAATGAATATGGAGTGCGATTATCTATTTTTACTGCAATAGAGATTTCTTTGATATCCAGGATTTCATGTAATTCTGATTTAATTTTTTTTATTATCTCCATCAGATTGACAATTTGAGGGGTATACATATAAGACCCACGTTCCATCTTACATAGATTTAATGACATATTGATGATATTTAACATCTGATATCCCGAATTTTCAATAATTTCAAGATATTCACGTTGAATATCATTCACCGGACCATCTTCGATTATTAGTTGGGGAAGATTGATAATACCATTTAGTGGGGTCTTTAAATCATGACGAGAAATGGCTTCGATATCTTCACGTAATGAGGTCATTTCAATCAGTTCTTTATTTTTTACTTCCAGATCACGTCGGGCATTCATCAATGATAAATGTGTGCGAACACGTGCTTTTACCACTGATGGACTGATCGGCTTTGCAATATAATCCACTGCCCCCAGTTTAAATCCTTTTGCCTCACATGAGGATTGATCTTTCACTGTAATGAAAATGATCAGAATATCGCTGGTATCCGGATTTTGCTTTAATGTGTCACAAACAGTGTAGCCATCAATTCCAGGCATGATGATATCCAGAAGAATAAGATCGGGTTTTTTGGCGATAGCCAGATCTATTGCTCGCTCACCATTGGTTGAAAAAATGATATTATAGTCCCTTTGTAGAACCTCATTCAGTATTTTTATATTGGCGGGTTCATCATCCACAATCAGGATGGTATGTTTTTGTTTTTCGTTAATCATTATGTTTTTCCAACTGAACATTTAAAATGTCAGCCATTTGAATTAATATTGTTTTTGCCTGCTCAAAATCCAGTTGATCAATCGCGGCAGATATCTTTTTCATATAGGGATTTATCACTTTATCTGTAATCCGCTGATTGATATTTTCAAAGTGAATGGTTGCTGTCATATTATGATTGATGAGAGATTGATAGAAATTTCGAAGCACACTTTCCAGTTCATTTTTATTCTTAAAAGAAGTTTTTTCAGGCAATGCTTTTTCACACGCGCAATTCTTTAAAATTTGCTTCAGTAATTGCGCATCACGAACAACATTGTTAAAGGCTTTTTCCACTTCAGATAATTGGTTCAAACAAGCTCGTTTATCCTGTTTCAATGCATGCTTTTCTATTTCTTGGGCCGCATCCAGCAAACCATCAGCAGATAGATTCCCAGCAACGCCTTTAATGGTATGCGATATCTCATGAACTTTTGTAAAAGATTCCGCCTGAATGGCCGCCATAATCATAGAGGGATAGTCTTTATGTGACAAACAAAATTCCTGAAGGATGTTGTTGAATAATTTCAACCGTCCACCCAATCGTTTTGTTCCTTCTTCAATATTTATATGCTCTAACTGCTTTATGGCCATTTCCATTGGATTCATGCAAGGCTCAGATTTCTCTCTGGGCTGAGAAACAACAATTTGGCGTGATTTCGTAAGCCATTGAGATAGAACATTAAACAACTGTTTGGGCTGAATTGGTTTGGAAATATAATCATCCATGCCCGCCTGAATACATCGTTCTTTATCTCCTGACATAGCATGTGCAGTCATAGCGATTATTGGAAACGCGCGATTTGATTCGTTATAAAGAGCATTGATTGCCCGGGTTGTTTCATATCCATCCATTTCCGGCATTTGAATATCCATCAATATGGCATCATACATTAAGGCATCCTTATCCAACTTTTCTTTAATCATCTCAATCGCCTTGCTGCCATTATCTGCAATATTAACACATAATCCTTTCTGTGTTAATATTTCATAAGCCACCTGTTGATTGATAATGTTGTCTTCAACCAGCAAAATCGTCTGCTCATGAAAATCGCAGGCACTTGCTTTTTCATCAGATTTTTGCTTATGAGAACCATCAGAAACACAGATATCCGGCTGAAATATATTACTGACTGTCTGATACAAAATAGAGGGTGGAATGGGTTTTACAATCACATGGGAGATAATTTTTTGTGCAGCGTCATCAAGAACAGACTCACGACCATAGATGGTATCCATCAAAATAATCGGCGGTGAATTTAATATTAATTCTTTCTTGATTTGCCTGGCAAGACACAAAGAATCTGTATCTGGCATACCATGATCAATGAGAATTAAATCCATCTGCTTCTCATTATCTACAGTGTTCAGCCATTGCACATATTCTTTTTCACAGGAAAAAAGCGTAACTTTCATGTTTAGATGTGTCAACAAATAATATAAAATATTGCGACAGGTCTCGTTATCATCAATCACCACTGCTTTTTTTCCTGTCAAATCCATTGGGCGTCTGGATTGATTCTTCTGGCTGTCCATTTGAAATTTACTGGTAAAAGAAAAAGTGCTGCCTTCACCATAAACGCTGGCTGCCTGTATTTTTCCATCCATCATTTCGACCAGTCGCTTACAAATTGTCAGGCCAAGACCAGTCCCGCCATATTTGCGCGTGGTGGATGTGTCTGCCTGAGAAAAAGGCTGGAATAAGCGATTAACCTGGTCTTCAGTCATTCCAATACCTGCGTCCTTAACAGAAAAAGCTAGAGTCACGTTTTCATTTCTCTGTTTTTGGACAGAAATCGAAATGATAATGTCCCCCCTGTCTGTAAATTTAATGGCATTGCTCAACAAATTTATTAAAATTTGTCCGAGGCGAAGTGGATCTCCAACGAGCAGGTTTGGGACATCCTGATCAACAGAAAAAAATATTTCAATCTGTTTCTCATCCTGTTTCATACAGAACATATTTGTGAGGTTTTCCAAAACCTCAAACAAATCAAATGGAACAGATTCTAAATCCAGTTTGTGTGCTTCAATTTTTGAAAAATCTAAAATATCATTTAAAATGCCCAATAGAGACTGGGCGGATTGATCAATTTTTACAAGATAATCTTTTTGTCGATCTGTCAAATTGGTTTTTAAAGCAAGAGAATTCAATCCAATAATCGCATTCATGGGTGTTCGAATTTCATGGGACATATTGGCTAAAAAATTGCTTTTTAAACGATTGGCTTCATCTGCTCGTCTTGCCAATTGTTCTGCTGCAATCCGCGATTTTTGAAGTTCAAATTCGATTTGTTTTTGAGACGTCACATCGACAATCACACCGATCAGCCCTTGAAGCGATTGATCGGTATTAAAAAATTTGGCAATGTGGCAAACAACGTTCTTCAGGGGCTGCTCAGGCATGCGCATTTCCATTTCATAAACCTGCCTGCTGTCATCACTGCTGAGAAATAACTGTTCTTTAAAATGGAATATTTCAGCCACCTGCGCAGGTAAAAAATCAAACAGGCCATAACCAATTATTTCTGAAAACTTTTTATCAACAAAATCACAAAATGCGGTATTGGTTAATTGATATTCATCATGAATGGTTTTAAAAAATACCGGCAAAGGAACAGAATCTACAACAGTTTGTAGAAACATTCTCTCCCGCTCAAGTGCTGCTTCAGCTTTTTTTCTCTCGGAAATATCCCGAATGACCCCCACAGTGCCCACATATTCTTTTTCTTCAGACTGAGAATGAATGCCTGTTATGCCAGCACTATTGACCTCAACAACAATAAAATCATCAGACAACGATTCGATTTCACCTGCAGATAGTTTTTCACCCGATTTCGATTTCAAACGAACTTCAAGACCAGTTGTTATTCTGGAACCGGAACGTCGTTCATCAAAAAGTTTTGGCGGGGGGCGGTGCACATTTTTGGGAATTTTTGATAATACCTTCTCACGACTGACGTCATCAATATCTTCAGAACAAATGATTTCACTGAAATGTTTGCCAATCAATTCTTCCTTTTCATAGCCCAACCGACGAATGGCATTGTTAATAAATGTGAAGTATCCATTGGCATCAATACGATAAACAATGTCCGGAATCGTCAAAACCAGAGATCGAAACCGATCTTCCGATGCCGCAAGGGCACTATTATTCTTTTTCAGTTCCTCATTCAGCAGGTTGAGCGTCATTTGTTTTTCTTTTAACTCAGTATTTTGAAGTAAGGAATTTTCATAGGTACTCATCAATAGATTTAAAACCTGGTCGCGTCCAGCAGTAATGGTGTGGGATTTTCCAAAAAAATTGATTGTCAGCGGTTTGTCAGAATCTTCATTTGAAACATTTTCTGTCAGGTGTTGGTTGGTTAAAAGAAACGCGACTTTGGATAATAAAAATGATTCTTTGTAAGGTTTGGTAACATAGGCATCTGCTTTTGCATTCAGCCCATTGATGATGTCTTCAGGATCGTGAAGATCTGTCAAAAGCAGCACAGGAATATGACGCGTTTCCGGGTTATTTTTAATATGACTGCACATGACAAAACCACTCATAACAGGCATGGTGACATCACTGATAATTAAATCAGGTGATTTGTCAGTTGCAAGACCAATCCCGTCCTGACCATTTTTTGCCACATGGGTCAGGTACCGGTTGTCATTTAACAATAATTCAAGTTTCAGTGCTTGCGTCGGGCTGTCTTCGACGATTAATATTTGAAAAGCCATAATTTATTCTATTTATTTATAAATTTTGTTTCATTTGTGAATCATTTGCCGAAAGTTATCAAACAAGAACCCTCAAACTATTTAATATTCAGATTGATATTCACATACATTTTGATCAATTACATTAATTGGATTGACATTCACACTCATTGGCCCATAATCCTGAAAATATCTCATAATAAATATATTGCAATTTAATAAAGCCTTGTCAATTCTTTTTAGTCATTAGAATCCTGTCAATTAAAGGGTTGATTTTTTCAACAATATCAATTAATCAATACCCGTTTAAATAAATAACCAGCAAGTTAGCATTCAAGAGGCAATAAAATGGCAAAAAAACAATTTATTGATCTTAGCATATCTATTGAATCTGATTTACCAGGTGACCCCCCCATGATGATTCCATCAATAGATTATGTAGATCACCAACAAGGTGCAGAACAAATGACATCATTTTTTCCAGGCTTAAAAAAGGATCAACTTCCTGATGGCCTCGGATGGGCATTGGAATTTATAAAACTGACAACGCATTCTGGTACACATCTGGATGCACCCTATCATTATCATCCCACAATGGACAAGGGAAAACCCGCTGCTCACATTGACGAAATCCCACTTTCATGGTGCTACAACGATGGTGTTTTGTTGGATTTTCGCCACAAGGCTGATGGGGAACGAATTACAGCAAAGGATGTGCAATTTCAATTAAATAAAATTGGCTATCAATTGAAACCTATGGATATTGTATTGATCCAGACAGGTGCGGATGAATACTGGGGAAGCCCGGAGTATTTATTTAAAGGCGCTGGTATGGATCGAGAAAGCACCTTGTTTTTATTAAATCAGGGCATTCGTGTGGTTGGAATTGATGCCTGGAGTTGGGATCGTCCATTGCCATACCTGGCTCAGGAATTCCAAGAAACTGGCGACCCCAAAGTAATCTGGGAAGCACATTTTGCAGGGATTGAAAAAGGATATTGCCATATGGAAAAAATGGCAAATCTGTCTCAAATCGGTAAATCTTATGGCTTTACTGTTGTTTGTTTTCCGATTAAAATTAAAGGCGCCAGTGCCGGATGGGTTCGTCCAGTCGCTATTTTGTAAAGGAGGATTTTTTATGCAAAAATTAATTATTACCGCAGCGATTACAGGCGCGGCAACAGTTCCTTCCCTGACACCATATTTGCCCATTACGCCTGAAGAAATTGCCAATTCTGCCATTGAAGCGGCTCAGTCGGGTGCAGCCATTGTGCATATTCATGCCAGACGCCCGGATGATGGTTTTCCATCATCTGATCCGGCTTTATTTAAAGAAATTGTTCAACGCATTCGAGAAAAATCCAATGTCATCATTTGCATTACCACTGGTGGTTCAACCTTGATGACCATTGAAGAAAGAACAGCAGTCATTCCCATACTTCGTCCTGAAATGTGTTCATTCAATCTGGGATCTATCAATTTTGCCCTTCATAAATCTCTTCCAGCCATTCAAGCATTTAAATATGAATGGGAAAAAGCCTATCTGGAAAAAAGTAAAGATTTTATTTTCAAAAATACCTTTCAGGATTTTGAACATCTGTGTCGCATTGTCAAGGAAACAAAAACCCGCCCGGAGCTCGAAATCTACGATGTTGGACATCTGTATAATCTGGATCATCTTGTCTGTGAAAAATTAATTTCACCTCCCTTTCATCTTCAATTTGTAATGGGCGTTCTGGGAGGAATCAGAGGGAACCCTGAAGATTTAACTTTTCTCCATACCAAAGCAACAGTTTTGTTTGGCAAAGAAAATTTTACATGGTCAGTCATCGGCGTGGGGGCATCAGAAATCAATTTATCGACCATGGCAATTCATATGGGAGGGCATGTCCGCGTTGGTCTTGAAGATAATATTTATATTAAAAAAGGCGTGCTGGCAAAAAGCAATGCGGAATTAGTGAAAAAAATTGTCGATCTTGCAAATATGCTCAATCGCGATATTGCGACATCTGATGATGCACGATCTATTTTAAGCATTCGAAAGGAATTGTAAGGAACACCTTCCATTCATAGCATTATGTCAATATCGTATCAATTTATTATTTTTCAAAGCCTGATCATCGGTCCCTTTATCATTGGAATGTTTACAAAAAAATACATTGAGTCACCTGATCAGCTTGCACGCCGAATTGTGTTGATTAATTTGTGTATGTTCGACCCAATCATCATTCTTTGGACAGTATGGGGACTAAACATATCGAAAGAATTGATTTATTTGCCAATATCCGGCTTATGCATTGTCATGATCGGTTTTATTGCCGGGCATTTTATCGCCATGTTTTTAAATCTATCCAAAAAATCGCATGGCACATTTGTTATTACATCATCATTGTCCAATCATGGATTTACTTTAGGCGGGTATATTTGCTACCTGCTATTGGGCGAACAGGGATTGGCCTTATCGTATATTTTCTTACTCTATTTTGTATTTTATCTGTTTTTGTTTATCTTTCCTTATGCGAGATGGATACAGGCTTCACACGAACAAATTTCATCAAAACAGTTAATTATGAACACATTAATCAATGTACGAAATATTCCATTGTATACAACCCTGTTTGCTTTATTGTTGAAACAATGTCATATCATGCGTCCTGACATGGATATGCCTGTTGAATGCTTTTTGTTGATATCCATCTCTATTTATTATTGTTCTCTGGGGCTGACCTATTCCTTAACTCATAAAATTTCCTATAAAAAACCTCACCTTGTATTAATTTTTATAAAATTCATGATTTCCCCACTGATCGCATTGTTTCTTACATGGCTATTGCCCCTTGACGCATCCATGCAATCTGTTGTGATAATCGAATCCTTTATGCCGGTCGCAATACTTGCTGTGGTTGTCGCAATCATTTTTGATCTGGATACGCGCATGGCATCCAATTTATTTGTATGGAATACCATTTTGTTTTTGCTTTTTGTTTTTCCATTGATTTTTTTTTGTTTTTGATATTTCATTTGAGTGTAACCTCACAAACCCCACACCGCCGACATTTTTCAAGACATCCCACACTCGTTTTGCCATCCAGAGCGTATTGATATTCTTTTGCTAAAAAAGCCTTCTTGATGCCCTGATCAATAAAATCCCAGGGCAGGTTCTCATCTGTCTGTCTTGGTGTAATCAAATGCCTGAGATCAAAGGATTTCATTGCCTGGGCCCAGTTCCCTTTCAAGAGATATGCCCGCTCAATCAAAAACGACATTTGCTGATCTCCCCGAGACAATATGGCCTGAATATGTGCCTTTCGTGGAGAATCTACCTGAAACAAAATATTTGGCAATTTCTGAAGATGCTTTTTTAAGTACTTTATTTTCTTTTTTAATGATGCAATCGTTTCCAGCCCTGTCCACTGAAAAGGTGTTGATGCTTTTGGAATAAAGCAATTCAAATTAATTGTCATCTGACCAATCTTTTGATTGGCGCGGCTCGTATCAATAAACACGGCTTGCAATTTTTTACAAAAATCGACAGTCAATACGATATCATCCCATGTTTCTGTTGGTAAACCGATCATCAGGTAAACACGAATATTCATGATGCCGGCACAAACCAGTTTTTCAACACATGATAAAATATCTGATTCACACATGCCCTTGTTTACAACACGCCGCAATCTTTCAGATCCTGTATCTGGCGCAATGGTCATGGTTTTTACACCGGCATCCACAGCAAATGAAAGCCATTGATCCGACATGGCGTCTGCCCGAAATGAACTTAATGCCATTGTCATTCCTTTTTGATAAACCTGTTCGCAGAGGCTGTCCAAAAAAGGAAGGTCTGATACTGCGGCGCCTAATAATGCCACTTTTTTTGTTAGCTGTTTTGCCATATCAATATTTTCTGATATTTGATCATATGTTCTAAATCTCGGCGGACGATATACAAAACCAGATCCACAATATCGGCATCCATGAGAACATCCCCGACTAACTTCGATCAGATACGTATTGGCAAAGGTTGTATTTGGCGTTATCAATGTGCTATTTGTTTGAAATGTTTTGATATCTTGAATGAATTGACGCGTCACTTGTTGATGATGTTCCGGGATATAAATACCCGGGTATGTTTCAAGCGTCTTTAATATTTGGGTTTTATTATGGGAGACATCTATGTTTTCAAATAGTTGGGGAAGCAAATGTTCTGCTTCCCCAATATAAAAAACATCAAAAAAGGGTGCGACAGGTTCTGGATTAAGAAACGTAATGACCCCACCGGCCAATATTAATGGGGCATCTTGATGACGATCTTTTGCGCGAATCGCGATATCTGAAAGTGTCAATGCATGAAGGATATTGACAAAATCATTTTCAATAAACAGTGAAAAGGCAATGATATTAAAATCCGCTAAAGGCCTTCCAGATTCAATAGAAATGCATTCATGCGTTTGTGTGCGTTTGTTGATAAAGGCACGTTCGCATACCACATGAACCCGCTCATTTAACTGACGATAAATGGTCTGATACCCCAAATTTGACATGCCCACAGCATATGTATTGGGGAAAACAAGAACAACCGAAAGTTTCTGATGCCATTTCTTTATAACTGTACCGATTTCCTGATCAAGAATATTTTTTCGAAAATGATTCAATCAGGCTTTTTTCTTTCTTAGAAAAGTGGGCACATCCAAATCTTCATTATCCAATACAACACCTTTGTAACCTCTTAAATTCGGGCCGGTTGAAGGCATTGTTGTGGCTTTCCCTTTTTGGGATCGGATAAAAGTGGGTTCATCATAATTGACTGCACTCACCATATCTGCCGGAGTGACATCTCGAACTTTTTGTCGATAGTCCCCTACTTCGAGTCTGGGTTTGATAAACTGACTATCTTCACCCAATCCAGTGGCAATAACTGTCACGCGGAGTTCTTCACCAATGGTATCATCCATGACAGCACCCCAGATAATTTCAGCATCATCACCCGCTTCCTCATGAATTCGGTCTGAAGCTTCAGTCATTTCGCCCATTGTCAAATCACTGCCACACGTAATATTCATCAATACGCCTCGAGCGCCATTAATGGAAAGATCTTCCAGCAATGGATGAGAGATAGCACGTTCCGCCGCTTCAATCGCACGATTGTCACCCACACCAACGCCAGTGCCCATTAATGCCATACCACCATTTGACATGACAGTCCGAACATCTGCAAAATCCAGATTGACCAGTCCAGGACGAATAATCAGATCGGTAATGCCCTTGACTGCATGAAGTAAAATTTCATCCGCACGTTTGAACATTTCAAGCATGGTGGCGTTTTTTGATGCCAGACCGCGTAATCGATCATTGGGAATTGTAATAACAGTGTCCGCAACTTCTTTTAAAGCAATAATTCCTTCTTCTGCCTGACGTAACCGCTTTTTGCCTTCAAATGAAAATGGCTTGGAAATCACAGCAACAGTGAGCGCTCCAAGCTCTTTGGCAATTTTTGCTATAACTGGCGCAGAGCCTGTTCCAGTACCACCACCCAATCCAGCGGTAATAAAAACCATGTGGCTTTCTTCAAGTACCTGTCGAATATCTTCAGCATTTTCCAATGCAGCATCACGCCCGACATCGGGATTTGCACCTGCTCCCAGACCTTGTGTCAGTTCTGCTCCAAGTTGAATTTTAATTGGCGCTTTGGAGATCGTAAGTGCCTGAACATCAGTATTGCAGACGATAAATTTTACACCCTCCAGATTGGACTCAATCATGTTGTTTACTGCATTGCCACCTGCACCACCAGCACCAATGACTTTGATATGGGCGCCATTTCCTGGGTCGCCATCAATAGCTTTGCTTGTCATAAGATCGTACCTCCTCTGTTCTTACAGAGATTTTTTTATATTTGAATTAAATGGCTTCTTTAAACCATCCTTTCATTCGTTGCAAAATTCTTGAAAAAATATTTTTGTCCTTAATTCTGAACTTTTTTGGTTTTCTTTTTTTATTGGCACCATGTAAAATAAGACCAACACCTGTCGCATACATGGGATTATTGACCACATCTGTCAGGCCTTTAATGCCTTTAGGTTTGCCAATACGAATGGGCTGTTCCATGACCAGTTCACCAAGCTCTGCGACACCTTCCAAGAGAGAAGCACCACCAGTCATCACATAGCCAGAGACAATCATTCTTTCCAGACCGGCCCGATAAACCTCTCGATTCACCAGGGCAAAAAGCTCTTCCATACGCGGTTCAATAATTTCACAAAGTACAGCTCTCGGCACCTGCCTTCCCCGATTGCCACCGCCAACTCCTGAAATGTCAACCATATCATCCGGGCTGATTTTGTTGCGAATACATGAGCCATGTTTAACTTTGATCGATTCAGCGTCAGAAAGGGACGTCCTTAAACCATACGCCAAATCATTGGTCAGGTTTGTTCCGCCCAGAGGAATCACAGAAGTATGTTTGATATTTTTGCCAGAAAAAATGGCCATATCTGTTGTGCCGCCGCCAATATCAATGAGCGCTACGCCTAACTCCTTTTCTTCAGGCATTAAAACAGATTCACCTGATGCCAATGATTCCAGAACGATATCATTGATTTCAAGGCTGGCCCGATTGGCACATTTGACAATATTTTGGACTGCTGTGACAGCACCTGTAACAATATGAATTTTTACTTCCAGGCGAACACCAGCCATTCCAACAGGGTTCTGAATTCCTGGCTGATCGTCTACAATAAATTCCTGAGGAAGTACATGAATGACTTCTCGATCCATAGGAATTGCAACCGCTCTTGCAGCTTCAATCACGCGTTGAACATCATTTTGAGTAATTTCGGATCCTTTTACTGCAATGATACCATGACTGTTAAAACCTTGCATATGCGCGCCAGCAATTCCTGCATACACGTTAGATATTTCGCAACCCGCCATTATTTCAGCATCTTCAATCGCTTTTTTGATGGAATCAACTGTCGATTCAATGTTGACAATGACCCCTTTTCTCAGTCCAACAGAAGGGTGTGTGCCTGTGCCGATAATGTGGATTCCTTCATTGGTAACTTCACCAACAACCGCACAAATTTTCGTGGTGCCAATATCCAACCCGACAATAAGTTCTTCTTGATCTCGCATCCTTTTATTTATACCTCCTTGCCGTCGGAATTATGATTTTCCAAGGGTCGTACAATAATACGATCCAGACTGTTTATATCAATGTATTCTATTTGTTTATGTTTATTATGGTATTGAAAAAACGACAAAATTTTTCTTAACCGATAAAATTTTTTCTTAAAATTGTCAGTGCCAAGCAAAATTTCCATTTCATTTTCAGCTTGGTTCAACCATACAGTGATACCAAAATGTGTGTCAATATGCACATGACTGATATTCATATTTTGTGGTAAGCCAAGTGCCTGTTTTTTTTCTGTTAACACGCGGATAATTAATATCATTTTTTGTGATAAAGGTGCGTTGTCCGGTGAAAGATCTGCATATGAAATGCCTGTGACCACCGGTAAATTCTGTGGATCTGATGAAGCCTGTTTTTTTATCACACGTCCCTGTGTATCGATGATGAGCGGTTCTTGAAAAAGCAGTGTTGCCAGTGGCATTTTTTCATTGATTTCAATGGTTAGTAAATTCGGAAAGGTACGAAACACATGTGCAGATGCGATCCAGGACTCCCGCATTAATTGTTGATGAATATTACTGATATTGATATCAATTATGTTTTCTGAGGGGGTCAGGTGCGTACATTCAAGAATGTGCGTTTTGGAAAGAACTTTATTCCCGCTGACATGAATGTCTTTTGTCTCAAAATAAGGCATTGCAATTAAGCAATCGTATACAAAAATGCATAGTATGCTCAAAAAAAGCATCATCATCGTTAACAAAAGTGGTACTTTAATAAAAACAGTTTTCTTTCGTGGACTGGAATGATATGTCTTTTTGTTATACATGAATGATTTTCACCTCAGGTTGTAATTGGATATGAAACTTCATCATCACCTTTTCTTGAATATCATGCATCAGATGGATGATATCTTTTGACCTTGCATGTCCTTTGTTGATAATAAAATTGGCATGTCGATGTGAAACCACAGCGTCGCCAATTTGATATCCTTTCAGGCCAGCCTGTTCAATCAAATAACCTGCCGACAGACTCTTTGATGGATTTTTAAAAAAACTACCTGCACACGCGCAACCAATAGGTTGCGTTGTTTTGCGGTATATCATTTTTTGTCGCGCATCCTGACGAATCGCATGTTTGTTATCCGGATACAACGAAATTGATGCACCAATAACAATGGCATCATTTGCAATCTCACACCACGTAATGTTACGATAGCCAATTATCATGGCTTCTTTTTTTATTTGATAGATCCTGCCATCAGGAGTCATGCAAAGAATAGATTGAATCACATCCGCAATTTGTCCCCCACCTGCACCTGCATTCATTCGGACTGCGCCACCCAGTGTGCCAGGTATTCCCAAAGCAAAATTCATTCCACCCAAATTATTTCGAATGGCATGTAAGCATAAGCGTTTTAAGGAAATTCCTGCATCTGCTTCAATTATATTCCCTTGAGACTGCATACCAGAAAAGTGGGTCAAATTAATAATAATACCACAAAAACCAGAATCATCAAACAAAATATTGCTTCCGCTACCTATGACCAACCAGGGGATACTTTCATGTGTCAGCCAGGGGAGTAAAATTTTGAGTTCCTGGATATTTTTGGGAAATATGATTCCTTCAGCAGAACCGCCAATACGAAAACGACTGTAAGCTTTTAAAGAAACATTATACGCTATCTTTGAAAAATTTGCATTTAAATATTTTTTTTGTTGGGTGTTCAGCATTTTTTTGTCTTGTATCAAAATTTATCTATATTTTGCAAGTTTTTTGATAAAAAAAGATCGCCCGCCTGTCGAATATCACCTGCTCCCAATGTCAGCACTAATTGCTGTTGATTTGTATTGATCAAATCAATTGCCTGATCAAAGGTTTTGGCATAAGAAACCTTGTGTGACAAATATTTTTCGATCGCCTGACATAATTTTTTACTGCTGACATCAGAAATAGGTGATTCACCGGCACTATAAATCGGTAATAAGATAAGTTGATCTGCCTGGTGAAAGGCCTGAGAGAAACTATCGAACAAATCCTTTGTTCGTGTGTATCGATGTGGTTGAAATAAAACACATAGTCGATAGTCCGGCCATCCAGTCTTGATTGCCTTAAGTGTGGCCATTATTTCTGTGGGGTGATGGCCATAATCATCCATGACCAAAATCTGACCACGCTTCCCTCTGATTTCCATGCGTCGCTGGACCCCTTCGATTAATGAAAGTGCCTGCTTTTGGATATTCCAGGGAATATCTAGCATTGAACAGGTTGCAATGGCTGCCAATGCGTTCAATATATTATGATGGCCAGACATACGCAGGGAAAATCGATCAATGGTTTTGTTATTGACGACCAGATCAAATGATGTTTGAAAGGGGCCGATTTCATCAATGTTTTGCGCCATAAATTGCGCTGAGTTTCCAATGCCATATGTCAGGCATTGGCCTTGAATCT